>TBL_comb47_HYPODRAFT_10002223_pt1 | contig 24141 bp, 10 predicted proteins | sample TroBogypolimnion_40_FD_10682 | JGI IMG/M metagenome (IMG submission 10682)
CCCACCGGCATAGGTGGCGGCCCAACCGGCATAGCCGCCGGCGCTGAAATACTTGTTCGTCAGGTAAGTGGTCACCGTGGTTTCATCCGCGGTCACCAGCGCATGATCGAAGCCGATGATTTCGGCAGCGTCGGGGTGAGCGTCGGCAGGGTGTAGGTGAGGACCCCCCCGGCATCAACGGCATCGACGGTCACATCGGTCCAGTCCGCGAGATTTTGCGAGGTGAGCACTTTGTAGGTCACGTCGGTGGCGACGTGGGGCCAGGAGACCTGGCCATTGACCACACTTGGATTGGTGGCGAGGCCATTCATGCCCATGAAGTAGGCCACGCCGTTTTGCACGCCGTCGTTATTGGAGTCCTGGTTGGCCGCGCCGCCGCCCGCGTACAGGGCGGCCCACGCGCCGTAGCCCGACGCGACGGCTGTCACGTTGAACAGCGTCACCTTGCTGACGACGCTGCCTATCGGTATGTAGGCGTTGCCATTGATCTCGTTTTCTCCAATGCCGATATGGACGGGCGCACTCGCTGGAGCCGTCGTCGCAGTCATGGTGTTGATCAGCGTGCCGTCCACATAGGTCTTGAAGGTTCCGTCGGCTTGGCGCAGGAGGGTCAGCGTGTGGGGCCCGACCAACGCACTCGAGTTCAACGGTGCCCACGACGAGTTGGCGCCGGGAGTCGCCTCTTTCGTTTCCATGGAGGTGCCGCCCGGACTGTGAACCGCAAAGCCCGCCCCGCCGCTGCCGACCCAGGTCAGGAATTCCAATTCAAAGGTGGGAATGGCCACATTCGGCGTGTTGAATCTCATCTCCACCCCGGAGTCAACCCAAGTCATTGCGGCAGGCAGGGCAGGGGACGACATCATTCCCACCATCGCGCCACCGTCGGCAAGCAAGGGGACTTTCGACCCCAACTGGACACCCGCGGGGGTGGTGTAGGTGCGGCGGTTAGGAGTCCAACCCTGATAGGTTGAGTCCTCGAAGTCCCAGGTCTGGAGGATCGTGGCACTCGGGAGATATGTCGTGAGCGGCGTGGGTGAGGCCACAAAGGGCTCGGTCCACGTCGTGATCGGCAGGCTGTCGGTGGTATCGGTAACCGTGAGATCGGAACTACCCGCCGCCGGGGACTTCACCGTGAAGACCACCACCCCATTGGCATCGGAAGTCCCCGGTGAGCCAGTGATGATGTCATCGGAAGGCCTGCTGGAAATCAACTCCACGGTCTTGCCCACCATGGGAACGGCACTTGCGTTATTCAAGGTGACGCTGACCGTGGAGAAGGAAACCCCGTCCGCCCAGAGGCTGGGCAAGGAGTTCAGCACCGTTGAGTTGCCGACACTCACGCCCGAGGGCGTCGCGCTGAGTTCGATGGAGTTTGGAGTTTCACCGGTGCCGGTGACCGCCGATACCACATAGTAGTAGGTCGTGCCGTTGGCCAGCGGACTATCCGTGTAGGACGTGCCGGAGGGCACATTGAACACGGTTCCATACGTCCCTGGTGGGGTCCCGCCTTGCGTGGTCGAGCGCTTCACGTTGTAGCTCGTCGCACCGGCGTATTGCGCCCAGCTCAGCGACACCTGCCCGTCGCCAGGAGTGACTGCCAAGCCGATTGGCATGGCCAACGGTGGGGCGAAGCTGACGTTGTCAATGGTGTAGTCCCCGTCGGGGTTGTTCAGACCGTTGTCATCCGCCCACACGACATAGAGGAGTCCGCCGTTCGCCCAGGCCAGCGAAGTTAGGTTGAAAACCACGGTCGTGGTGCCAGGAGCTGCCAGGAGAAAGTCGCCCGCCGCCGTCCACGAGTTGGTGGCCCCGGTGGTGCTCCAGTACACGCGGTGACCTTTGATCGCTTCAGCGGGTGTCACCGACGCCAGGCCGAAAGTATAGGAGACGCTCATGTTGTCCACGCTGCCGCCCGAGGCATTGTAGAGCTTGGCCATCAGTAGGGTCATCTTGTTGCCGCTCGGCTGGGTGCCCAGCTTCAGATCGCTTGAGCGCCAGTAGGCGTTCGCGTTGGTTCCACTGCCGGCTTGGGTTGGAATGGTGGTGGTGATACTGCTGGCGGCAATGGCATTCATCGCGGTGTCCATCGCGGCGTCCGTCTCGACATCTCCGCCGCCGCCGCTTACCGACAGCGTGGACCACTCGCTCACCGGTGGTGACTGGGTGGTGAACGTCTGCAGGGGAGCGCCGGACGCCGCAAAGAGAATGGGCGCGGGGGCGCTGGTGACCGTCACGGTATAGGCGTGGACGGTGGCCCCGTCGGTCAGGGTGTAGGTCGCCGGGTTGGCTGCGGCGAAGGTCGGTGACGGCGGCGAAGCGCTGGTTTGATTGCAGGTTCCGGAGCTCACCGTGAAGCTCGGCGCGAGGGTCGCATAATCCGTCCCATACGGCACGCTCAGGCTCACGGAAAATGCGTTGTTGTCAATGACGCCGACCGAGCCGGCAATCCCAAAGGACGTGAACACGGCCAGGGTGTTGAGGCTCAGCACGCCGGTGGACTGGTTGAAGGTCCAGGTGCTGGGACCAACCACTTTGGTCCAGACGCCGGAGGAATTGGTGAAGCCGTTCACCGCAAAAGTTCCGCCATACGTTTTGCTGGTGATATCGACCAGGGTCCACGATCCGGTTGCCACCGTAACGGCCGAAGTGTCGATGGTGAACGCGCCATTCACGGTTACCCCGCCCGCGCCCGTGAGTTTGTTGCTAGATGTGTTTTGGATGCCGAAAGTCAGTCCGCCACCGTTGGCGATGACCGCCGAGCCGCCGCTGCCGACGGTTGTGTTGCCGGTGTAGGTGTTTGCGCCCGAGAGCGTTACTATGCCGCCACCGGTCACTTGCACGGCGCCGGCGCCGGAGATCACACCCGCCAGGGATTGAGCCGCGGAGCTATCGTATTCGAGGATGGTACTGGTGCCAAGAGAGATATTGCCCGCATAGTTTCCCCCACCCAGCGTCCCGGTTCCGACGGTGTTCGCCAATCTCGTGCGCGTGCCACCGATCACCAGGTTGCCAGTGGTGCCGGCATTGACTATCGAGAGGGAAATTGGCCCCGTGAAGGTGCCTCCACCCTTAAGACTCACGTAATCCGCGGCACCCGACTGTGATCTACAAGCCACCGTAAGCGACAGCGGGTTGCCGCCGCTGCCATCGGGAATTGCCGAATTGAAGATCATCGACTCGCGGTCGCCATTACCACCATAACCCGTCTGTAGCGCCAGGGTCTGTGCGCCCGTCGCGGTCGATGTAATTGCACCCGCGAACGTGTATTCGCTATCATTGAGATTGCACTTCAGGCCAATGGTCCCGGTGCCGTTCAGGACGAGCGCATTGTTGAAGGAGTATGCCCCCTGAGCGGTTGGCTGGATCTGGAGCGTCGCGCCGCCTGGAATGGTTACCTGGCCAGCGGTCGAAAGCCAAGTTTGATCATGCGATTCAGTGCCGGCAATGGTTACGTCGGCCCGCGCGCTGCCCGTCAATATCGCCGCAGCCACCGCTGATGCAAGGGCAAGGTGCTTCAGATTGACGCTGGTGTTTTCAGTTCGACTCAGTAGTTTCATGGTGTTTTGGTTTCCTCGGGTCTGATGTTATAACGCACGCGCGTTCCAGGCATGTGGTTTCGGTTTCGGGTTGGTCGCGGTTCTTGGTCATGTTCCGTTCTCAGACATTGCTGATAGGAATTCGCCGATCGGGCCTCTGGCAGGAGGAACGGCGGCTGTGGGGAAGCCAACGACGCAGCACCTATCCCTCCGGGACCGGTTGCAATTCCATCGCCACGCCGTGGAGTTTGCGTTTCGTGACTTGCCTTCACGATTGGTAAGTCAAGCGAGGCACCCGCACGGCGTCAACCAGAAAATCGGGAAATTTTGCTCAAGTGCGGCGGCCGCTCAGGGTGCCGGTGTTGCCGTCACCCGCACGAACAGATCGGGATGGAGCCGCAAGGCCGCGGGCACCGTGACGGTGATCACCTCGACCGGCGAGCCGCTGTTAGAGACGGCGGCCTCGGGCGTGAAGGCGAGCCAATCGCCGTTGAGCGTGGCGGACCACTGGTAGGAGTAGGTGAGCCCGGTGCTTGCCGGGGTGGCCCGCCGGCTATAGCTGAACAGGCCGGTGCTCTTGTCGAGCGGCACAGTGATCGGGTTGACCGATGTGCCGCTACCATCCATGAATTCTCATGGCTGGCTGACTTTGAGCCTTGCGAAGGTGCGCGGGCCGGGGGAGGGGATGGCGACCTTCACATGGTCCGACGGGCTGCCGGGGGTGATGGTCACACTGCCGCTGGAAGTCGCGGGGATGGTGACGGCGGTCCAGCCTGTTAGATCGCTGCCGTACTCCACGACCTGGGTGGTGGCCGGAGGCAGCGACAGGTCGCTGCGGTCATACTCGAAACTCCACGCGCCGCCGGCGTGTGTCAGGGCAGGCAGGATCGCGCGCGAGGCCGCCGTCGGGTTGCCGCCGAGCGCGAACTCTAGCAAATTGGGGATGCCGTCGTGGTCGGGGTCATCCATCAGTCCGTCATTGACTCCTGCGGTGAGGCCTTGGGCGGGGTTGGCGGCCCAGGCGGCATAGGCCGAACCGGGCGTGGCGCTGGCCTGGTTGGAGTCCGGGCTCTCGCCGACACTTCCGCTCAGGCTGGTGGTGGCCGATATGACATAATAGTAAGGTGTGCCGTTGGTCACCGCCGTGTCGGTGTAGGCGGTTCCTGTCGCCGTTCCGATGAGTGTGTACGGCCCGCCGTTGGTGGTGGCGCGTTTCACGTTGTAAGCCGTGGCACCGCTTGAGGCCGTCCAACTCAGCGCGACCTGGCTGTTGCCCGCGGTGGCGGTGAGCACGGTCGGGGCCGGCGGCGCGATGGGCACATCGGCGAAGGTGAGTGCGGCAATCGCGTTGGCGCCGTAAAGCAGGCTCGAGACCGATTCGGTGTAGCTCCAGTGGGCGTCCTCCAGGTAGTCGATGGTGGAGGTGGCGGTTCCGGCGGATGACAATTGGAGTTTGACGAGCTTCTTGTTCACGGCATCCACATTGCCCGAGGCAACCTTGCTGCCGACCTTGTCCAACCAGTAATTCGGCAGTGAGAAACTGCTCCATGACATGTCCTGGTCGAACTCGAGGGCGATTTCGGTTCTGGCGGAGGTTGTGTAATAGGCGCGCCGCAACATGGGCGCGGTGACGGACATCCCCGGAACGATGCCATAGAAGTCCTGGCCCACCAAGGGGGCGGTCAGATTCGCAAAGTTCTGGTAACCGGTGGGGTTGAAATGGCAGCCCTCGTAGCCGGCGAGCCCCAGGGTGTCGAGAATGTGCATCTTCGAATACAGGCTCGGCAAGGTGCGTTGCACGTCGCGCAGTTGGTCGCCTTTGGGTCCCATTGAGCAGGGGGCCGGCATCACCTGATAGATGATATATCTCTGGATGTTGGGGAAATCCTGTTTCCAGGCGGCTGACATGTCCACGAAATACTGTTGATAGGACTTGTAATCCCAGTCGCCGGTGGGGGCTGCGGCACCGCTGTTGTTTTCGCCCTGGTGCCAGAACACGCCGCGAATGCCATAACTCAGATTGCCCCCAATCACCTGGTTGTAGATATTGGCGTAGATCGAATACACGTTCCCGGTGCCCGGCAGCCCGTGACCGGCCGGATTGGGCTGGTGCTGGTCGATGCGCGTGCCGCCCACGGCGCCCTGGATGAAGCAGACCGGCATGTTGTAGGTGGCAACCATGGAGTTGGCCAAATACCACCCCCACAGGCCGAGTTGCATTTCGTTGCCCTTGCTGATGGCAGAGCCCCAGCCGAGCGTCAATCCATAGGTGCGAATCCACGGATTGGTGGTGGTGGTGTCATTGAGCGCTTCGTTGTCCACGGCCAGGGCGTTTGACTGGCCGTCGATGAGATAGGCGTCGCCGCAGAGCAGGTTGGTTGCGGTGGCGGTAAGCGTATCGGTGCCGGCGGTGGTCGTGCCAAACTCCAGCCTGTAAGTGACCTTGCCTGCGGTGATGGGCACCGTGAAACCATAGGCCCCGGCCACCGGTGTCTGGCGCAGGGTTTGGCCGTATTGTGCCTCGCTTCCCCCGTCGGGAGTGGCAAAGACCTTCAGATAGACCGGGGTTGTTCCGGCCCCCGTGCCGTTGTAAAAGAGCGTGCCCTGGTTGGTATTCGGGTTTCGCGCGAAGAACTGGTTGTTGACCGCTTTTTCGGTGGCACCTGGCGTGCGTTGCAGCCAGGCATCGCTGGCGGGTTCCTGCACCGTGATGGTCTTGGTGGCAGTGACCAGGCCGCCGCCGTTGTCCAACACCAGCGTCACGGTCATCGTGCCGCTGCCTTGGGAGCGGGTGAGCGTCAGCACGCCGGGCACGGTGGGTGTGCCTGCCGTGATCGTCTTGGCCACGGCCACGCCCGCCACGCTCCAGTTGTAATTCAGATTGGCGACACCGGCCGTCTGCAAGGCCGCCAGGTTGGAAATGACCGGCGTGACGGTCATCGTTTGCCGGCCATCCCACAAGTTGGTAGAGGCGCTCAGGGTGAACACCGGGTCGGGAATCGTGTCGGTCACCGTGACGGGTATGTCCACGCTTTGGTTTCCGGTTGGATAGATCCCCTTGAAGCGGATGATGAGCGATTGGTTGCCGGTGACGCGGCCGGGACTCACCGTATAAGTGAACTGATCGGTGGCGAGCACGGTTTCCACGCCATTTTGGACGAGACACCAATAGACCTTCTGGGCGCCGCCGGCCTGGCCGCTGAGGGTGGCGCTGGCACCTTCGTTCATGGTCACCGACGGCGGGGAGGCGGAAAAGGTCGAGCCGGCTTGCACGACATTGCCTAACAACGTTTGCAGGGGCTTTTGGTTTTCATATTCCAGTTTGATCCAGTCGGCCGAGCGGGTGACATTGGAGATGCGCACCTCATCCATGTCGCCGACATAGTTATAGCCATACCAACCGCCGATATAGAATCTGGCGGGAGTGGGGATGGCCATTGAGCCGCTGGTGCTGGTGCCGTCCAACACGCCGTTGACATAGATTTTGGCCGAGCCGCTCTGATAGGTGTGGGCGACATGGATCCACTGGGACAACGCGAGCGTGCTGGCGCCGGTCACGTTGCCGCCGCCGAAATAACAATCCATGTTCATGTGCGGCGGACTGGCGAATTGCATGACCACCTTGCCCTGGCCCTGCTCGATGCCCCAGCCCATCACGTTGGTGCCGGCGACACTGGGGCGGATCCATGCTTCCGACGAGTGGGGGTTGGAGCCGGTGGGGAAGGTGGTGATGTTGGTGCCGACCAGAATGCCGTTGCCAGAGGTGAAATTGCGGCCTTTGCCGATCATGCCGGTGGTCAGGGTGGTGCCGGAATCGGTGGGAGTGGTGTTGCCAACGACATCGCTCACCGTTTCATTCATGTGCAGCACGCTGGCAAACCCGTTGGCGGCACTGAATACGGCGGTGCCGTTCGACTCGCTGGTCGCCCCGCTATTGCCCCAATACATCTTGAGTTCCTGGCGCGCGTTGCCGGTGATGGTGGGCACCTTCACCCACACGGCGGCCTGGCCGTTGAGCGCGTCCCACTGTTCGATCTGATAGGAAAGCGCGGTGCCCGCGGCGGTGGCGAAGCGGATGTCGCGGCCGTCGCTTTGCGCCTGGCTGAAATTGAAGTTGCCGCTGTTGAGCCGCACCAGCAGCGGGAAGTTCGCCTCCGAGGCGCTGGCCGCAAGATTCGCCCCGTCCGGGGTGGTTAGGAGCCACAGCGAGCCGGAGTGGCCCCAACTCTGATAGGACAGCACGGTCACCGTATAGGTCTTGGTGGAATTGTCCTGAGCGGTGACGGTATAGGTCACCGGATTGGTGAAATTCTGGGTGCTGCCCGAAAGCGGACTGAGCGTGGCAAAGGGCGACAGTGTGAAGGTGGGCGCGAGCGCCGTCACGGGCTGACTCGGTGCCACCGAGATTGTCCAGGAGGTGCCGGTGAGCGTGGCGCTGCCCAGCGCGCCGAACGAGCAGGTCAGCATGTCCTTGAGTGAACTGGCCGGCGTGACGCTGACCGTCGCGGCATAGTTATTGACGTTGGTCCCGTCGGTGACGGTATAGGTTACCGTGTTGATGGTGGCGAAGGTCGGTGAAGGCGGCGAGCCGCTGGTCTGATTGCACGTCCCGGACGTCAGGGTGAACGTCGGCGCGAGGGTCGCCAAATTCGTCCCGTACGGCACGGTCAAAGCGATGGTCTTGGGAGTCGTAGTCTGATTGATCACGCCGGCATTGCCAGGCAGACCGAAGGCGGTGATGATGGCCTTGGAGCTGAGGCTCAGCACGCCGGTGGCCGTGCTGAAACTCCAGCTTTGGCCGCCAACCACTTTCGAGAAGACATTGCTGACGGGACCGGTGAAGCCGCTTAGGCCAAAGGAGGCGCCGAACGACTTGGTGGTGGCATCGACCAGAGTCCATGAGCCGGAGGTGACGGTAACCGCCGAGGTATCGATGGTGAAACTGCCATTCAAGGTGGCGCTCCCCGCGCCCGTGACCTTGTTGGTGGCGGCATCCGTGACGATGAATTTCAGGCCGCCAGTGCTTCCTAGGACCAGCGAGCCGCCACTGCCGANGGTGGTGTTGCCGGTGTAGGTGTTGACGCCGGAGAGGGTAACTGTGCCGCCACCGGTCACTTGCACGGCGCCGGCGCCGGAGATCACACCCGAGAGGGTTTGAGCCGAGGTGCTATCGTACTCGATGATGGTGCTGGCGCCGAGAGAGATATTGCCCGCATAGTTTCCGCCACCCAATTTCCCAGATCCGACCGTGTTCCCAGCTCTTGTGCGCGTGCCACCGATCACCAGATTGCCAGTCGTGCCAGCATTGACTATCGACAGGGAAATTGGCCCCGTGAAGTTGCCGCCACCATTCAGACTCACGTAATCCGCGGCACCCGACTGTGACCTACAAGCAACCGTAAGCGACAGCGGGTTGCCGCCGCTGCCATCGGGAATTGCCGAATTGAAGATCATCGACTCGCGGTCGCCATTGCCACCATAACCCGTCTGCAGCGCCAGGGTCTGTGCTCCCGTCGCCGTCGATGTAATCGCACCCGCGAACGTGTATTCGCTATCGTTGTAATTGCACTTCAGGCCGATCGTGCCGGTGCCATTCAAGACGAGCGCATTATTGAAGGAGTACGCGCCCTGAGCGGTTGGCTGGATCTGCAGCGTCGCGCTGCCTGGAATGGTGACCTGGCCAGCGGTCGCAAGCCAGTTTTGGTCATGAGATTCAGTGCCGGCGATGGTTACGTCGGCCCGCGCGCTGCCCGCCAGGACCGCCACGCTCGCTGCCAAGCCTACGGCGAAGCGCTTCACAGCCGCGCTAAGGTTCATCTGTTGCATCGTGTTTAATCTATGTTGGACGATTCTTTTCATGAGAATTTGGATGGTGGTGCGGCAAAGTTGAGAGGCGGAGTGGCTCGTTTCGCTCCGCTTGACGGATCGCGGAGGGATTCGCAGGCCGTGCGGCGCGACGCCGAAAGCAAACGCAAATCCGGCTGCAACGCAATGCCAAACTTCGCCACAAGTGGATGGCGCGACGCACGATTGAGCTACTTCCCGCCGCCACGCATTGAGGAGGGGGGATTGCTGCCCAGCGCAGGCGCAAGCGGGGCCTGCGGAAGACTCTGCCGCAAAAGAACGCAAAGAATGCAAAAGAAAGAACTGTGATAGGCGCGAGGGAGTCAGCTTTGTGACCTGCGGCTTTGCGGTCAAACCGCTTCGGAGTTACTGAGCCGTGGTTTGAAGACCGCACAGGGGACTGCGAGGACAACACCTTGAAGACCGCACAGGGGACTGCGGATTACTTATTGAAGACCGCACAGGGGACTGTGCGGACTACGCCTTGAAGACCGCACAGGGAACTGCGGATTACTTATTGAAGACCGCACAGGGGACTGTGCGGGCTACGCCTTGAAGACCGCACAGGGGACTGTGCGGACTACGCCTTGAAGACCGCACAGGGGACTGCGGATTACTTATTGAAGACCGCACAGGGGACTGTGCGGGCTACGGCAGGGTGACTTTGAGCCGCGCGAAGGTCCTGGCGCCCGGCGTGGGAATGGCCACTTTCACGTGATCCGACGGGCTGCCGGGGGTGATGGTGACACTGCCGCTGGAAGTCGCGGGGATGGTGATGGCGGTCCAGCCGGTTAGATCGCTGCCGTACTCCACGACCTGGGTGGTGGCCGGGGGCCGCGACAGGTCGCTGCGGTCATACTCGAAACTCCACGCGGTGCCGACGTGTGTTAGGGCGGGCAGGATCGCGCGCGAGGCCGCCATCGGGTTGCCGCCGAGCGTGAACTCCAGCAAATTGGGGATGCCGTCGTGGTCGGGGTCATCCATCAGTCCGTCATTGACTCCGGCGGTGAGGCCTTGGGCGGGGTTGGCGGCCCAGGCGGCGTAGGGCGAGTTGGGCGTGGCGCTGGCCTCCGCTGAGTCCGCGCCCTCGCCCGCGGTGTTGATGGCCGACGCCACGTAGTAATAGGTCGTGCCATTGGTCACCGTTGAGTCGGTGTAGCTGGTGCCCGTTGCGGTGCCGATGAGCGAGTAGGGGCCGCCTGTGGTCGCCGCGCGTTTGAGGTTGTAGCCGCTCGCGCCGCTGGAAGCGGTCCACGTCAAGCCCACCTGGCTGATGCCCGCAGTGGCCACCAGTCCGGTCGGGGAGGATGGGGTGAGCGGCACGTCGGCGAAGGTCAGCGCCGCGACGCCGTTGGTGCCATACAGCAGGTTGCCCTGCACGCCGTCCCAGCCGATGCCCTGCAGATAGGTGATGGCCTTGGCGGTGGAAGCGGCGGTCAAGGTCAGTTTGACCACGTTGCCAGTGACGCTGCCGGAGGTGACTTTTCCCGACACGCCATCAAGGAAAATGAGATTCGGCACGCCGGTGTTCCAAGCCACGTTCTGGTCGAACACGAGGGTGATTTCGGTGCATGCGGTGGTGCTATAGTAGGCCTTTTTGAGATTCGGCGCGCTGAACACCGTCGCGGGCAGGTAGGCGTCGGCGTCCTGTTCCACCAGCGGGCCGATGAGGTCGCAGAACCTCTGATAGCCGTCAAGCACATAGTGGCAGCTCGACCCGGGGACGATGCCCACGGTGCTCATGGCGCGCATGTTCGAATACATGTACGGCAGGGTCCGTTGCACCTCGCGGAGTTGATCGTTCTTGGAAGTGTCGCCGCAGGCGGCCGGCCAGATCTGGAAGAGATAGTAGTTTCTGATATTGGGGAAATCCTGTTTCCAGGAGGCCGACATGTCCACGAAGTACTGCTGATAGAACTTGTAGTCATAGTCGCCGTCCGGCCCGCCGGAGCCTTGGTCCTGTTCGCCCTGGTGCCAAAACACGCCGCGGATGCCATGGGTGAGTTTGGCGCCGACCACGCGGTTGTAAAGGTTGGCATAAATCGAGTACAGGCTGCCTGGCAGCGCATGGCCGGCGGGATTGGGTTGGTGCTGGTCGATGCGCGTGCCGCCCACCGCGCCCTGGATGATGCAGATGGGTATGCTATAATCTGCCAACAGGCGCTTGGCCAAAAGCCAGCCCCAAACACCGAGTTGCAATTCCGAATCCGAACTCTTGTTGATCGCTTGCCCCCAGCCGAGGGTTAGGCCATACGAGCGAAGCCACGGCGTGGTGTTGGTGTCGATGGGAACGCCGTTGTCGGTGGCCAAGGCGTTAGACTGGCCCTCGATGATATAGGCATCGCCGCAGTACAGGTTGGCGACGGTGTTGACGACCGTATCGGTCCCGCCGGTCGTCGTGCCGAACACCACCTTGTAGGTCGTCAGGCCGGCGGCAATCGGCACGCTGAAGGCATAGCTGCCGCCGACAGGTGTTTGGCGCAGGGTCGTGCCATATTGGACATCGGACCCGGTATCGGTCGTATAGACTTTCAAATAGACCGGGGTGGTTCCGGCGCCCGTGCCATTGTAATAAACCGTGCCGTTGCCGGTACTCGGGTTGCGCGCGAAGAACTGCCCGGTGACGGGCTTTTCGTTCGGATCCGGCGTGCGTTGCACCCAGGCATCGCTCGCGGGTTCCTGGACCGTGATGACTTTGGTGCTGGTGACCGGTGCGCCACCGTTGCTCAACACCAGCGTCACGGTCATCGGCCCGCTGCCTTGGGAACGCGTGAGTGTCAGGAAACCCGGCACCGTGGGCGTGCCTGCGGTGATCGTCTTGGTCACGGCCACGCCCGCCACGCTCCAGTTGTACGTCAGATTGGCCACGCCCTTGGCCTGCAAGGTGGCCAGGTTGGATATGTTAGGCGTGACGGTGATCGTTTGGCGTCCGTCCCAGGTGCTCGGGCCGGTGAGGGTGAACACCGGATCCGGCAGGGTTTCGGTGACCGTGATCGGGACGTCCTGGGTCTGAATCCCGGTCGGATAGATGGCCTTGAATTCGATCGCATACGACTGGCTGCCGGAGACCCGGCCGGCATTCACGGTGTAGGTGAACTGGTCGCTGGCGACGATGGTATCGACCCCGTTTTGGCGCAAGATCCAATAGACTTTCTGGGCGCCGCCGGCCTGGCCGGTCAGAGTGGTGGTGGCGCCTTCGTTCATCGTCACGGAGGTGGGCGAAACGCCGAAGGTGGAGCCGGTTTGCACGGGATTGCCCACCAGCGTTTGCGCGGGCTTCTGGTTTTCATATTCCAGTTTGATCCAATCGGCCGAGCGCGCGACACTGGAGATGCGCACCTCATCGATGTCCCCGGCATAGCTGTATGAGTTATACCAACCGCCGATCCAAAACTTCGACACCGGCGACTGGGTCATCGAGGCACCGGCCGACGCGTCGAGCTGGCCATTGATATAGATGTTGGTCGTGGTGCCGGTATAGGTGTGGACCACCTGATACCACTGCCCCTGGGTCAGCATGCTGACGCCGTTGACACTCGGCCCGTTGGAATCCACATAGATGCGGGGCGGATTCATCAGGCGGATCTGCACCTTGTTGTAGCCGCCGCCTTCGAGGCCCCAGTCCACGATTTCGCAGTTGACCGCGCTGGCACGGAACCAGGCCTGGGTGGAATGCGGCACATTGCCGGCCGGCAGGGTGGTGAGGCTCTCGCCGCAATCGATGCCCACGCCGGCGACGAAATTGCGGGCTTTGCCGATCATGCCGGTGGTCAGGGTGGTGCCGGTATCAACCGGAGTGACCGAGCCGACCACATCACTCACCGTCTCGTTCATGTGGAGCACGCTGACATAGCCGTTGGCCGAGTTGAAGACATTGGCGCCGTTGGATTCGCTGGTCGCACCGGTTTTGCCCCAATATATCTTGATTTCCTGGCGCGTGTTGCCGGTGATGGTGGGGATTTTCACCCACACCGCGGCGGTGGCGTTGAGCGAGTCCCACTGCTCGATCTGATAGGGAAGGGACACCCCCGCGGCGGTGGAAAAGCGGATGTCGCTGCCGTCGGAGGCGGCCTGGCCGAAGGCGAAATTGCTGGCGTTGAGTCGCACGAGCAGCGGGAAATTGGTCACCGAGGTGGTGCCCGGCAGATTCGCCCCGCTTGAGTCGGTTAGAATAAACAGGGAAGCGTTGTAGGTCCATGCCGCGTATGTCTGCGCCGTTACATGATAGATCTTGGTGGAGCCGTCCTGGGCGGTGACCGTGTAGGTTTGCGGGTTGGTGAAATCAAGGGTGGTGCCGGACAGCGGCGACGCCGTGGCGAAAGTGGACAGCGTGTAGGTGGGCGCGAGGCTGGTTACGCCCGGGCTCACCGGCACGGTCAGGGTGATGTTGGTTCCGTTGATGACGCCGGCGTTAGTGCCGATCCCGAACGTGAGGATGTCCTTGTTTGAACTGGCCGGCGTGACGCTGACGGTCACCGCATAGTTGCTCACGACACTGCCGGAGGTGACGGTGTAGGTTACCGTGCCGGAGGTGGCGAAGGTCGGTGAGGGCGGAGAGCCGCTGGTCTGATTGCACGTGCCCGTGGTCAAAGTGAAAGTCGGCGCGAGGGTCGCCAAATTCGTCCCGTACGGCACGGTCAAGGCGATGGTCTTGGCGACCTGATTGATGACGCCCGCGGAGCCGGGGATTCCGAAGGCCGTGATGATTGCGTTGGAAGTGAGGCCCAGCACGCCGGTGGTCGTCGAGAAGGTCCAGCTTTGCGCACCAAGCGTTTTCGTGAAGGTGGGAGCGGACCCGCTGAAGCCGGCCAAGTTAAAGCCACTGCCGAAGGACTTGGTGGTGGCATTGACCAGGNTCCAGGATCCGGAGATGGCGGTGACGGCCGAGGTATCGACGGTGAAACTGCCATTGAGGGTGGCCGTTCCCCCGCCCGTGACCTTGTTGTTCGTGGCGTCGGTGACGACGAATTTCAACGCGCCACCACTGCCGAGGACCAGCGTGCCGCTGTTGACGGTGGTGTCGCCGCTGTAGGTGTTGGCGCCGGAGAGGGTCAGAGTTCCCGAGCCGGACTTTAGCAGGGCTCCCACGCCGGAAATCGTGCCCGAGAGGGTTTGGGCCGCCGAGCTGTCGTAGTTGAGGAGGGTGGAGGTGCCGAGGGCGATGTTGCCGGCGTAGTTGCCGCCACCCAGGGTTCCGGTTCCGGTGGTGTTTCCGCCGTTGTACATCCGCCCGCCAATCGACAAGTATCCGGTCGGAGGGCCGCCACCGCCTTGCACCAGGCTGATGGGCCCGGTGAAGGTGTTGTTACCCTTGAGATTAACGTAGCTTTGGGAACCCGTCTGAGTCCGAAAAGTCACTTGCAGTCCCAGCGCACTGCCACCGGAGGCATTGGGGATTGCCGAGTCGAAGGTGAGTTCCTCGCGGTCGCCATTGCCGCCATCGCCGGTAAATAACGCGAGGGTCTGGGCTCCGCTTGCGGTGGAGGAAATGGGACCGCTGAACTCGAAAATCGTGTCATTGTCGTTAAGCCGCAGGTTGACACTGCCGGCGCTGCCCGCGAAAACAAGCGCGTTGCTGAGGGTGTAGGTGCCCTGATTGGTTGGCGTGATTGCGAGCGTTGCGCCGTTATTAATCGTCACCGTGCCAGCGCTTGCGCCCCAGGCGACTGGATCGGTTACGCTCGTAGTGCCGGTGATGTTGGTGTCGGCCCGCGCGCTAGCCGCCAGGAACGCCGCACTCACCGCCAAACCGATTGCGAATTGCTTCATTACCGCGTTGATGTTCATCATTTTCATAGGTTTTTCTCTGTGTTGCACGAAATTCCATCATCCCATCCGCCAGGTCTCCCGACGCTGTCTGCCTCCGTCATAAAATTTTGAAAACGTAACCGACGCCGGGTGCTGCGCGGCAAGCAACGCCAGATCCAGCGGCAAAGCAATGCCAAAGTTCGCCACGGCGGCCGTGTAGCGGCGGTCTGTGGCCGTCGCGAGCGAAAGCAGATCTCTGTAGCGGCGGTCTGTGACCGTCGCGAGCGAAAGCAGATCTCTGTAGCGGCGGTCTGTGACCGTCGCGAGCGAAAGCAAATCTCTGTAGCGGCGGTCTATGACCGTCGCGAGCGAAAGGAGAAGCATTTTGCTTTCGCTCGCGGCGCTCACAGAGCGCCGCTACAATGCTCCGCTTTCGCACATTGGGTCACGCACATTGGGTCAGAGAAACAATCAAATTTTGCTTGCGCTGCCTGCGCGATTCCTGCCAGCAGGCTGGCAGGGCGAACCGCAGCAGCAGGCTGCCGCCATCCCCGCCCCGCCCCTCAAATTGGCACTGGCCACCGCCGGTCGCTTCGGGCATGCTCCGCGGGGTTGAGACCTCCCGGCACCATGAAGATCGACGCCCACCAGCATTTCTGGCGGTACAACCCGGCTCATCAGGTTTGGATGACCGACCGGATGCAGGTGTTGCGGCGGGATTTTCTGCCGGACGACCTCGCGCCACTGCTTGCCAGCCTCGGCTTCGACGGCAGCATCGCCGTGCAGGCGCGCCAGATGCTCGAGGAAACCGCGTGGCTGCTCCAGCTCGCCGCGGCCCACCCCCTCATCAAGGGCGTGGTGGGCTGGGTGGACCTGTGCTCGCCGACGCTCGACGCGCAACTGGCCCGCCATGCCCCGCATCCGCGGTTGGTGGGCGTGCGCCACGTCGTCCACGACGAACCGGACGACGCCTTCATGCTGCGGTCGGATTTCCGCCGCGGCATCGGGCAACTGCGCGAGTTTGACCTCACGTATGACTTGTTGTTGTTTCCCAAGCATCTGCCGGTGGCGCTGACGCTGGTGGAGGACTTCCCCAACCAGCCCTTCGTGCTCGACCACCTGGCCAAGCCGGCGATTGCCGCGGGGCTGGTGTCGCCGTGGCGGGAGGACTTGCGGCGCCTGGCGGCTTTTCCCAACGTCTTCTGCAAACTCTCCGGCATGGTCACCGAGGCCAGGTGGTATCAGTGGCACGCCAGCGATTTTCATCGCTATCTGGACATCGTCATCGACGCCTTTGGGACCGAGCGCGTCATGTTAGGCTCGGACTGGCCGGTGTGCACCCTGTCCGGCGCGTACGCGGAAACCATGGGCATCGTCACCGATTTCGTCCAACAATTCGCACCTGTCGAGCGCGAAGCCATCCTCGGCGGCAACTGCGCCCGCTTCTATCAAATCAAACCAACCCCCGACCAGCCATGAGCGAAACCATGTTAGCCGGCGTCCTTCACGGCGCCAGGGATCTGCGCGTCCAACAAGTCGCGCCACCCGAGCTGTGGCCGGGCATGGTGCTGCTGCGCGTCCGCCGCGTCGGCATCTGCGGCTCGGACATGCACTACTTCCAGCACGGCTATTGCGGCGCGTTTGTCCCGTCGCGGCCGTTCATCCTCGGCCATGAATTCACCGCCGATGTCGCCGCGGTGGCCGCCGACGTGCAAACGCCCGCCGTCGGCACCCGCGTCACGGTCAACCCGGCCCGCGCCTGCGGCGCCTGCGAGTACTGCAAGGCCGGACGCGGCAACCTGTGCCGCCAGACGATCATGTTAGGCAGCGGCAGCACCACGCCGCCCACCGATGGTGCGTTCGCCGAATTTGTCACGGTGCGCGCCGACCAATGCCACGTCCTGCCACGGCTGATGGACGACGCTCTGGGCGCGATGATGGAGCCCTTCGCCGTGGCGCTGCACGCGGTCAAGCGCGCCGGTTCGGTGGCGGGCAAACGCGTGCTGGTGACCGGCGGCGGGCCCATCGGGTTGTTAGTCATGCTCACCGCGCGGGCGTTTGGCGCGATTCCCGTGGTGCTCAGCGACGTGGTGGAGGGCCGGCGCCATACCGCGCTCAAGCTGCATGCCGATGCCGTGCTGGACCCCGCCGCCGCGCACCTGGCCGAGCATGTGCGCGAGCTAACCGGTGACGGGTTTGACGTGATTTTCGAGGCGTCTGGCGCGCCGCCGGCCTTGCGCCAGGCTTTTGATCTGGTGCGCCCCGGCGGCACCATCGTGCAAATCGGCACCCTCGGCAGCGAGGACGTGGGGCTGCCGGCCAACCACCTGATGGTACACGAGACCCAGTTCATCGGCTCGTTCCGTTATGGAAATGTGTTTGGCGAGGCCATCCGCCTGGTAGAGGGCGGCCGGGTCAACCTGGAACCTTTGGTCAGCGAAGTTTTTTCGCTGGTAGAACTGCCCCAGGCCATGCAGCGTTCCTTCGCCAAGGACGACGTCATCAAAGTCCAAGTCCAAGTCGGCTAGATTTCACCCAACAAAACAACCCGAAACAACAACATGAGTGTCTTATCCACCGTGCTGGCGTCCGTCAAGGACGTCTCACCCATCGATGTGGCCGTTATCGCGATCTACCTGATCGGCATCACCAGCTTCGGCATCTGGATCGGCTACCGCCGCAACTCCTCGTCCCAACAGTACTTCCTGGCCAACAAGTCGCTCGGTTGGTTCACGGTGGGCGCGGCGGTGTTCACCTCCAACATTTCCACGCTGCATCTGGTGGGCTTGGCCGCCGGCGGCGCCAAGGAAGGGATGGTGATCGGCAACTTCGAGTGGATGGCGTGCTTCACCCTGATGACCCTGGCGCTGATCTTCGCGCCGTTCTACATCAACTCGAAGGTTTCGACTCTGCCGGAGTTCATGGAGCGGCGCTATTGCCCGCAGGCCCGCACCTTTCTCGCGGTCATCGGCCTGCTAGGCGCGCTGCTCATCCACATCGGCATCAGCCTGTTTGCCGCAGCGAAGGTTTTCTATAGCTTCCTCGGCGTGCCGATGGAGTACACCATCATCGTGCTCTCGTTGTTCACCGTGACCTACACGGCGCTGGGCGGCCTCAAGGCGGTGGTGATGACCGAAAACATCCAGGTCTGCCTGCTGCTGGGCGGGGCGACCCTGGTTACCGTGTTAGGCATCATGGCGCTGCCGGGCGCCGGGGTGCACGATGTGGCCACCCTCAAGGCGGCGGCGGCACCCGGGCAGTTGAACATGCTCCAGCCCATCATCAATGGCGAGGGCCACCTCAACGAGTTCTCATGGCTGAGCGTATTGTTGGGCTATCCGATTCTGGGCATCTGGTACTGGTGTGCCGACCAGACCCACGTGCAGCGGGTGTTGGGGGCGAAGAGTCTCAAGGACGCGCAGAATGGCGCGCTGTTTGCCGGGTTTCTCAAAATCACACCGGTGTTCCTGATGGTGTTGCCAGGGGTGATCGGTTATGTGTTGTGGCAGAAAGGGGTGATTGCGTTGGACAAGGTCCCAGGCACCGACAAGTGGGATTACAACACCATGCTGCCCTCCCTGATCAATCACCTCATCCCCGTCGGCCTCAAGGGCTTGCTCGCCGCCAGCATGGCCGCCGCCCTGATGAGTTGCATGGCCGCCGCACTCAACAGTTGCGCCACCCTCATTTCGTTAGACATCGTCAAGCGCGTGCGTCCCGACACCAGCGACCGGCGCACGGTGGTCATCGGCAGGGTGGCCACCGGCGTAATCATGGTGCTGGCGATGCTGTGGTCCACCCAGGGCGACCAGTTCGGCACCATCTTCGAGGCGATCAACAAGATACCCATGACGTTTGCTCCAGCCGTGACGACGGTGTTCGTTCTCGGCTTGCTGTGGAAACGCGGCACCAAACAGGCCGCCATGGCGACGCTCTACATCGGTTCGCTCATCGGTTGCATCTACTTCATCATGGACATGCCTGGCATCGGCAGGATGATTGTCGGAGCCAAGAACGCGGGCGCGGATTTCACCGGCTTGGTCGCCGATCCGAGAATCGGCCTGGGCGTGCCTTTCATGCTGGTCGGGCCCCTGATCACGGTGTTCTGCGTCGCCATCTACGTCATCACCAGCCTGATGACCCCGGCGATGGACGCCGAGGAAGTCGCCAAGGTGTGCTGGGACCACCCGCTGGCGTTCCTCAAGGGCCCCATTACCGGTGCCAGCGACCCGCGGATGGTCACACTGATCTTGTTTGCGGTGGTCGGCGTGTTATATGTCTGGCTGCATTGAGCTGATGGCCAGCTCTTGATACAACTCCAATGCCCAGGTGGTGCTGACGGATCCAACCACTGAGTACACTGCGAACCACCGAAAGCACTGAGAGATCTGAAAACCTCTGTGTTCTCAGTGGATTTCAGTGGCCTCAGGGGTAATGTTTGACCGTCCGTCCGTCATACGGTCATCCTGGAAGTCCATCCGCATGCAAACTAATCTGCTAGGCAAGACCGGCCTGCGGGTGTCGGCGTTGAGTTTCGGCGCGTCCTCCTTGGGCGGGGTGTTCCATCCGGTGAACGAGGCCGATGCCATCGGCGCGGTGCATGCCGCGCTGGATGGCGGCATCAATTATTTCGACGTCGCTCCCGCCTACGCGGCCACGCGCGCGGAAATCCTACTCGGCGTGGCGCTCAAGGGCATCGGCCGCGACCGCTATTATCTATCCACCAAGGTGGGCAAGGCCACCCGGCCCGGCGGCTACGGCGAGGACACCTTTGACTTCTCACGGGTTGCCATCCGCGCCTCGCTCGACGCCAGCGCGGCGCGCCTGGGCACGGATTATTTCGATATCGTTCACCTCCACGACATCGAGTACCAGGGGCGCCAGCACACCGAGCGGGCCTTGAGCGAGGGACTGGCGGCGTTGCATGAATTGAAGTCTGAAGGCCGCATCGGTGCGGTGAGCGTCGGCACCTATCCGCTGGACCTGTGGCAGCGCATTTTCAGCGAGTGCGAGGTGGACGCCGCACTCATCCACAACCATTACTGCCTGAACGACACCGGATTGCTAGATCTGCTGCCGCTGGCCGCCGCCAAGAACATCGGGATCATCAACGGCTCACCGTTTGCGTGCGGCCTGCTTACCGATCGCGGTCCCGCGGCGTGGCATCCCGCCACTGCGGCGGAGCGTCGGGTGGCGCATGAGGCGGCCGAGTTCTGTCGCCTGCATGGCGTGCCCATCAGCAAGCTGGCCTTGCAGTTTGCCAGCCAGAATCCGGCGGTTCCGACCACTCTGTTCAGTTCCTCGCGCGCCGCAGCCGTGCGCCTCAATGTGGCCTGGCATGAGGAGCCCTACGACCCGGACCTACTTGCCGCGGTGCAAGCCATCCTCGTCCCGCTGATGAACAAGCCGTGGGACTTCGCCGCCGCGGTGTGACCCGGTGCAGGAAGCCCATGGCGGACGGATATGGCGAGTGGTGGAACCTGCACCCTGAGCTTAGATCAGGGATAGATTTCCGCCAATTTGTCCGACTGAATGTTTCTCGTCGTGAATATTGGTTGGAATGCCATCTGTTGTCGCCGTGCACCGCAAACATGCCGCGGCGTCCGAAAAATGGCAGCCCAATTCATCAATACGACCAAAGTTTGACGCGGGGCTGCCTCGGCCTTATCCTAAGCGCGAAATCTTCCATGATTTTACCTCGTCATCATTTTACCAGACTCTTTTTCCGCCACCTACTCCCATGAAAACACCGCGATTTATATCCGCCAGCTTGAAGTTGTTCCTCTGCACCCCGATGTTTGCCGCGCTGCTGTCCGGCAGCCTGCGCGCGGCACCCGCGGAACCCGCGTCTAACCAACCGGTTGCCGCCCCCGGCGCCGCGGCGGAGCCGGGGCTGACCCGTGAGCAACGCATCGCGTGGTGGCGCGAGGCGCGCTTTGGCATGTTCATTCACTGGGGCTTGTACGCCATTCCCGGCGGCGTGTGGAAAGACAAGGTCCATGACTCCGGTTATTCCGAGTGGCTCATGTTCGGGGAGAAAATCCCGGCCAAGGAGTATGCCCAACTGGCGACGAAATTCAACCCCGTGAAGTTCGACGCCACCGCCTGGACCGCCCTCGCCAAGAAGGCCGGCATGAAATACATGGTCCTAACAACCAAGCACCACGACGGTTTCAGCATGTTCAAGTCCGCGCTGACGCCCTACAACGTCGTCGATGCCACGCCCTTCAAACGGGATGTCACCCGCGAGTTGGTGGATGCCTGCCATGCCTCGGGCCTGCGCTTCGGCTGCTATTACTCGATCGACCGCGACTGGTACCGGCCGCAGGGGCCGGGCAACAACTACAAACAAAACAACGTGTGGGATTATCCCGATTCCAAACGCGAGGACTTCGACCGCTACGTCGCCACCTTCGCCCAGCCGCAGGTGGAGGAGATTCTAACAAACTACCGGCCGGACCTGCTGTGGTTCGATGAGATCGACATGAAGACCGACGCTCAAGTGGAGACGCTCTATCAGGCGATTCGCCGCTTGCGGCCGGAGTGCGTGATCAACAGCCGCATCCAGGGCTGTCGCTTCCCGGCGAAAATCCCGCCGCCGCATTGCGACTACATCTCCACTGGCGACAATGAGATCGCCGACCGCAACCTCGGCTTTGAATGGGAAAACCCCGGCAGCATGAATACCAGCTATGGCTTCTGCGAGCACGATCACAATTGGGTGTCGGCCAAGGATGTGGTGCTGCGCCTGGTCGATATTGTTAGCAAAGGCGGCAATTATCTGCTCAATGTCGGTCCCACCCCCGAGGGGCTCATTCCCCAGCCTTGCGTCGAGCGCCTGCTGGAGGTCGGCGCGTGGATGGACGTCAATGGCGAGGCGATCTACGGGACTTCGCCGTGGCGGGTGTTCCACGATGACCCGCCAAAGGACGCCGCCGCGGCCAAGGACCGCGCGGCGCCCGGCACCATTCGCTTCACCTCGAAAGGCAACACGCTGTACGCCATCTGCATGGGCTGGCCGGACAAGGACGTCGTGGTTCGGGCGCTGGGCAAACAAGGACTGCCGGACAAGACTATCGCCGCGGTCCGCATGTTGGGCTCGAAGGACGAGGTGAAGTGGCAACAGAGCGCTGACGGTCTCACTCTCACCGTGCCGCGGCAGCAGCCCTGCCAGCATGCGTTTGTCTATCGGATCGAGCTTACCGATTCCAAGTGACGCGGCGCGGTCCAGCTTGCTTCACGGGTCGCCGGGCAGGCTGCCCGGTCCACGGTGGCGCGGGCATCCTGCCCGCTGCCAAGCCGCATCTGGCGGACGGCGGGTCAGTCCACCAGGATGGCCAGGTCGATGTACTGGCCGCCCACCGTCTGATGGGTGTGTACCGCGATGGAGTTGGCGCCTTTGATCAAGGCCTTCTTCAGCAGATCGGTGACCGGGTGCAACTGATAGTTGTTGATGAAGCCGCCGACGCCGAGGATCTTCTCGCCGTTGACATAGACCTCGGTGTCCTCGTCGTGGCAGATGACAATGGCGGCCTGCTTCACCTCGCCGCCGTCGTAGTCGAAGGATTTCCGCAGATAGATGTCGCCGCTGGTCCATTCGGTGCGGATGGTCCGGTTCTGCTCATGGCCGAAGGGCGCCAGGCCCGTCTTCCACGCCTTGTCGTCGAACGTGGACTGCATCCACGCGTCGGCGGGCTTGTCGATGGTGTACTTGTAGGGCGTGCTCAACGGCCCGTCTTGCACGGCGCCGACCAGCACTTTCCACGCGGGAGGGGCGGCGGAGGTGCTGGCGGTCGGCTTGGCAGTGGCCGGCACGTCGCGTTCATAAGCCGCCTGGCGGGAGGTGATGTCATGGAGTTTTTTCACATCGAACTTCGGCTTGCGATCATAGTAGTAGAGGCCGTTTTTCTCCTGTTCGATGTCGGTCAACTGGGTGTAGCAGAAGCCGAACAGGTGCGGGTTATCGAGCATCGCGTCGATGGTGCCCTTGTAGCGGGTGTAAAACTCCTCGGGCGTTTTGGGCCCCGCGCCATAACCCCAGCCGCCTTCGATGGCCCAGCCGATGCCGCCGATTTCGCTGATCATGTAGGGCAGGCCGCGATCGGTGTGAGCTGCCTTGGCGCTGCCGTAGCGGGCGGGGACTGCGGATGTTTCCGCCTCGACGGATAGATTTCCGAGCCAGCGTTCGCGCAGGGTAGCCGGATTGCCTTCGTAGTCATGGGAGTCGAGCACTTCCGGATGGGGCAGCGTGTGGGCCCAGCCGCTGGTTTCCAGCGCCGGGCGCGTCGGATCGACCGCCTTGGTGACGTTCCAGATCATCTGTTGGAGTTCGGCCGCCTGGCCGCCGGTTTCGTTGAAGGGACACCAGCCGACGATCGACGGATGGTTGCGGTCACGCAACAAGATCTCGGTCCATTCGTTGACATAGGCCGAGTAACCCTCGGGCTTGAAATTGAAGCCCCAGTTGGGATATTCGCCCCAGACCAGATAGCCGAGCTTGTCGGCCCAGTACAGGAAGCGCGGCTCAAAAACCTTCTGATGGAGGCGCGCGCCGTTATAGCCGCAGGCCATGCACATCTCGATGTCATGCTTGAGCGCCTCGTCGCTAGGCGCGGTCCACAGGCCCTCCGGATAGAAGCCCTGGTCGAGGATGAGGCGTTGGAACACCGGCTTGCCATTGAGGAGGATCCGGCGCCCGTCGATGACCACCTTGCGCAATCCGAAATAGCTCTTCAACTCGTCGAGCTTCTCCTTGCCGCTGTAAAGCGTGAACTTGAGGTCATAGAGGAACGGCGAGCCGGGTTCCCACAACTTCTTTTGTTTGAGGTCCACCACCAGGGCGTTCTGCCAGGGACCGGCGCTGGTGTCCGATCCCACCAGTTCGCCGCCGGCAAACGCCTCCGCCTTGAGCGTGAGGTCGTTGTCTTGCCCGTTGATTTTCGCTTGGATGAACACCCGCGAGTGGTCGGGGTCGGGCACCACCGAGATGGTTTCAACAAACGACGTGCCGACG
>TBL_comb47_HYPODRAFT_10002225_pt1 | contig 24130 bp, 22 predicted proteins | sample TroBogypolimnion_40_FD_10682 | JGI IMG/M metagenome (IMG submission 10682)
TCGAAGAGGTGGCATATTGCAATGACCAGTATTTATTAATTGTCAGTTGGCCATTTTTGTATCGGGCATAATGCCCCGGAGGCAGTTCATATATACCTTCAAATATCGTATGGGGAGTCAGGGTAGTCCAGAAGGTAAAGACCTCTTTTAAAGCTTCCGGCGAAAAGGATCTTTTTACTCCGGGGAACTCAAAAATGGATTTAATCTCAGAACCAAAAACCAGATTGCCATTGACTTTTGAATAGAACAGAGGCCTGATCCCGATACGGTCGCGGGCAAAGAAAAACCCTTTCTCCCGACTGTCCCAGATGGCAAAAGCAAACTGACCATTCAGGTATTTAAGCGCTTCCGAACCATACTCTTCATACAAGTGCAGGACTACCTCCGTATCGGTTTGAGTTTTGAACTTATGTCCCTTTTTAATCAGTTCAGACTTTAACTCAATATAATTGAATATCTCACCATTATAAACAATCCGTAATGTTCCATCTTCATTCGAAATCGGCTGATTACCCCCTGACAAATCAATTATGCTCAGGCGGACACTACCCATTCCCATTCCAGGCTCCAGATATAGCCCGCAATCATCAGGTCCACGGTGATGAATACTTGTCAACATCCTGTTCAGAATTGACTCTCCCTCTTCGTTGGAAAGAGAAAATCTGGAAGTCAGAAATCCGGCAATTCCGCACATCGGAACTTATAAATTATTATTGTTTAGTTTTCTTTCGAGAAAAGATACAATGGCATCGATTGACCCGAAATTGTCAGCATCCAACTCTGAATCAGCGATTTTAATGGCATAATCTGTCTCCAGAAATGCAAGCAGGTTAAGGAGGCCCATTGAATCAAAGATCCCCTCTTCAAAAAGCAGTGTGTCGTAATTGATTTTCCCCGGGTCGCTGAAAGTGGTTTTACAAACAAATGAATGAATTTGATGTTTCATATCACTTAAATAATTAATTTATTATGGATTTTCTTAGTTTAAAATATGAATATGGCTGCATAGACAACCACGCGGATACAATAATTAGGTTTTATCTCGGAGGCTAAAATTATATCTGCTAATCTTTAATTAGAAACACCAATTGAAATTAATTCGGCCTGGTTTCCATCCTCATCTTTATTGGATATCTTATCCAGGTAAAAAACCAATCGCCTTAAAGCCTTCGGTTTGGTAAAAAGCAGGAACAGGCTCTGAAATATGAAAGTAAAAAGATGATAGAAATCTTTTTACCGGCAAGGACAAAAAAATTCCATTAAGCGCATCTAAATTGATATAGGGTAAATACGGATAATCCTTTTTGTATAATATTTTTTGTTTCATTTCGATTGAATTGAATATTTATCATGGTTAAACTATTTCCATTTCAAATTCAATCTTATTCAAAACAAGTTCCGCATTTAGAATCGCCTCCTGTGCATTTTCTCCGGTTGTAATTATATGGCCGGAACGATCCAAGCTTGATTTTATCTCCGGGAGAATATCTCCAACACACTTGTACAACATCAGCTGATAAACATTCGGATTACATTTTATTTTTTCATTAATGCACAGCTTAGATATTTTACCTTGCTTTGGCGTAAAGTACCTTATCGCGGCTCCTTGTGGAGCATGTTTCGGCGTTAAATCCGGCTCTACTCCTAAAGCTAAATTAATTGCTGCAGCCACCATGTCAATTCCTGTCGAAAGATGTACCAACTCGGAAGAGATAAAATCTCCACCAAGACGAGCTCCAATTTCCACAATATAGGCTTTGTTATTTCTGAGTTTGATTTCAGCATGCGCGGCACACCAGTCTAACTGTAATGCTTTACATCCTGATATTGCTGCATCTTTAATAAATTTTAGTTCTTCGATGGAATATTGGCTTGGCTGGCTATGCCCAAGTTCTACAAAATACGGACTTCCACTTGTAATCTTATCTGTGACTGCTAGTACGTGTTCTTCATTATTCCAAATGATTATTTCAACGCTAAATTCGGGACCCTCAATATACTCTTCAATCACAACGGAGGCATCATAGCTATTTTCAATGGCACGATTAAATACCGCAATTATATCTCTTTCAATCGGATTTTCATGTAAATAGGTTATGCCACGACTTCCACTGTTGCGTGAAGGTTTCACAATAATATCACCATTAAATTCTTTTATCTTTATCAAAGCCTCTTCTTTGCTTGCGGCTCCTACAGATACCGGAGAGGGTGCATTGGCAACTCTAAAGGCCTGGCGCATTTCTTCCTTGTTCGTAGCTCTGATTGCAGTTTCCAGACCTATACCGCTTAGTTCCATCATATCATTAATAAAGCCCATTGTGTGCATTGCCACTTCTGAACAGGAGTGAATCACTCCATCTATTTTTTCAGTTTGAGCAATAATCAAGACTGCTTCTTTATCCAAAATATTTACTACGTAAGGTTTATCGGCTAAAACCAAGCCCTTTGCATTTGGGTCACCATCTGCAACAACGGTAAAAACACCCATTTCCTTTGCTTTCTTTATTACAGCTAGTTGTAAAATTCCGCCACCAATTATTAATAGTTTTTTCATTTGTTATAAGTGAATTGCCTTTCTGATTACATTATAAATTTGAACCATATCTTGTGCATGATATCTTTGATCAATAGGTATCGAAAGCATTTCTCTTTCCATTTCAGCGGCGATAGGAGATATTTTTTTCGCATACTTATTTAATGGCCATAAAAGGGCGGCATAAGTCCCTTTTTCAGCCATTCTTTTCTGGATATGGTCTCTGTTTTTTATTAGGATGGGAATAGAAAAAGGTGTAATTTGTAAGATCTGTTCAATATTTACGGGATAATTAATGACAGGGATTGTTTTTAAAAGTTTTAATAAGAATTTTGCATTGTTTTTTCTGCGATTTTTCAAAGGTTCGACATTAAGATTGTCAAGAAGATTTTGTGAATCCGGAGAAATTAAATAAGCTGTCTTGTTATTCTCCAATGAAATTTCAGCTTCCGACAAAATTTTTCTAAACAATATTTTAATTGAGGGGTCATTCGAATGATGATACTCTTCTTTAAGACTTAGTCCTTTACGTCGAAGTGTTACAAAATCACTTTCTATGTAAGTTATTTCAGGCATTTCCCTTCTTGTAGAAATAACTAGAGCTCCATCAGTAATTCCCATCCATTTTCGAATACTTCCAATATAATAATCAACCTGTTCCGTATATGATCCCTCTAAATCAAATAGAGTATGAGTAATATCTTCAATTATTTGAAGTTCAGGGCATTTTATCTTTATTAAACTAATTGTTTTTTTTGTATCCGATATTCCAAAAAAATTCATTATTAACAACACATCAGGCTGATCATTCTTACAGGCCGTATATAAATATTGAATATCAATTGAAAGATCATTATTTATTGGATAGTATACAATAGTCCATCCTCGGATTGCGAATGGTTCAACCATTGAATTGCAACAATATGCAGGCATTAATAATACTCCTGATCGTTTGGTAATAATATCTGCTACATAACCAAGAGCATCTCTGCCACATCTTAAAAAAAGAGTAGTTTTACCGATCCTTTTTATTCGACTAAAATAATAGTCATTTTCTGAACAAAGAGCGAACTCACTACCGATTTCTTTCATACCCGATGACTATTTTCTTGATTCTTCGACATATAAGTTTTCATGGAGCAAAACTGTACGAAGTGTTTTTAGTAAAATCTTAATATCTAACATGAATGAAATATGATTAGCATAATGCACATCGTTTTTTAATTTTGTGTCACTATCAGCACTATTTCTGAAATAGGCCTGATTATAACCACTTATTCCCGGTTTTACATTTAAGAATATTTTCTCTTCCTCCGTATATTTATCGAGCCAATCTAAAGGGTCAGGCCGGGGTCCGATAAAACTCATATCGCCAATCAATATATTGATAATTTGTGGGAGCTCATCAAGACTGGTTTTTCTGAGAAAACTCCCTATTTTGGTCAATCGAGGGTCATCGACGGAATTAAAGGTCGAACCATCATTTAAACGAATATCCGGAGCATTTACAACCATCGTTCGGAATTTGAACATTTTGAATTGTCTTCCATTTTGACCAATTCTCCTTGAATTATAAAATATTGATCCTTTATCTGAAAAATAAATAAAAGGGGATAAAATCAATACGATAAAACATAAAAAAGGAAAAGCTAAAAGTGCGAGAATAAAATCGAACAACCGTTTGAAAAACTTAGAATACAACATAGCTATTTACTTAACAGATTGTTGACTACTGCAATCAATTTATTGAGATTAACATCTTTGGAAAAAACATTAAGTGCATATTGGCGCCCTCTTTCTCCAATTTCGTTCAAAGCTTTAATTTTTTGTTGCGCCATATCAATAAGAGCTTTTGATAATTCATTTATATTTTCAGGCTCTACAACATACCCACATTTAGCTTCCCTTATACAGTGAGCAGTATAAGAATCGGAATCGGCACAACAAATTATAGGTCTAGCAGAGAACATATAAGCAGGTAACTTTGAAGGGATTGAACTGGATGCGGCACCTTTTTTTATCGGTAACAACATGACATTTGCCTTTCTTTGAGTTTCGGGTACCTTCCCTTCAGGTATACTCCAAAATTGAATATCAAATTCTTTATTTAATGTTGCCTTTTTCATTAATCCCGCTTTCATAGATCCTGAGCCGGCAATCACCAACCTGGAATTTGGAATATTAGCCCTGATGAATGCATCTATAATTAAATCAACACCCGCGACTGGCCCAATATTACCTAAATACATAAACGTAAATTTGTCTGCTTGTTCATTATTGCCCTTTAACTTTAAAAAACAAGATTCATCCTGCCAATTTAATATTACAGATATTTTATCTGGGGAAATACCGCGGGTATTAGACAAATAAACCTTCATGCTTTCAGAGATAGCTATAATAGATGTCGCTTTTTTAAGAATATATCTATCTAGTGGAAGCAAAATAAAATTGACAATCACAGATAATACACAGAGTTTATTTGCCAATGACTCAGGATATATATCTTGTATATGAATAGCAATTGGCAAATTGTATTTCATTGCTGCATGAACGATAAAATATTGCCCAAACAATGGCCATGTATCCGCATAAACGGCATCAATTTCGTGATGGTGTTCGTGGATGTATTTTGCTGTTACAATGCCAAAACTGTAATTTTCCCAAAAGCGTCCTATGAATGAAGATTGGGGACAAGTATGCGATTTCATTTCAATCCGGTCAAATTTTCCATCAGGAATATTTGAAGAACAAAAACCAAAACCATAAGGCCTGGTAGGCTTGGGACACAAAACCGTAATATGATGATTATTTGATAAAGTATAAACTAAATCGATAGCAATTTTAGCTGCAACTACCGGTTCAGGTGGAAAATTAGCTTCTACAATCAGTATTTTAGACATTTAATTTATTTTAACTACACGTCTATTTATTTGGACTTTAGATGCTATTTTCTTAAATACAAGGAAATATAATTATGCCAAATACTTGATTATTTTTGCTGGATTGCCAGCGATGATCACATTCTCGGGAAATGAACCGCTCACTACACTTCCTGCTCCGACAACACTGTTATTTCCAATAGTTGTGCCTTTAAGTATGATTGAGTTCATACCGATAAAACATTTGTCCCCAATATGTATAGGCTTCTTACTAATATCAGAAGGTCTTTCATCTAATCGTTTTTCCTCAGCTAATGGATGAAAATCGTTGTCGACTATTTTGCAATTTGCACCAATCACACAGTTCTCCCCAATTTTTATTTCAGACATTGAATAGATGGTTGAACCGGAGATTCCCGTATTTTTACCTATCGCAATTCTTCCCCCATACCGGGCTATAATAATTGTTCGTTGGTATAGCCCCAACAAATTAGTCAAGGGGCCACTATTAATTACACTTCCTCTTCCCACCAAAATTTTCGAGTTTTTAAATGCAAAATAAACAGTAAATCCATTATACTTTACACGCCCAAAATCATTCACCTTTTGCTTTAAATATATAATATATAGCAATAGAAAGCGTATCATATTTATTAGATGTAAATTTAGAATTCTATACTATCAAAAGCATCCATTTTTAAATATTTAATCGTAAATATTTTTCATTCAGAACAACTCCGTTCATGTATTCGGTACAAGAAAGTATTATTTTCTCTTTTAAGATACATTATCCCATACCCTCACATATTGTTCGAATACTTTTTCGATGGTAAAATTTTTCAACACTTTCTCAATTCCATTTCGTCCCATTATTTTGGCTTTTTCAGGATTGCTGATAAAATCAAGAATAGCTTCTTTCAATTTTTCAACATTTCGAATCGGAACACATATCCCACAAGGCTTTTCACATCCGTTATCAATCATCTCTGGTATGGCGCCAACATCAGTTGCAACAACAGCACATCCCAAAGACATAGCTTCTAATACAACATTGGGAAAACCTTCCGTATAACTGGGTAGCACCAATAGAACCGCAGAGCTGATTTCTGAGTAAACTTCCTCTCTTGATTTTGCACCCGTTAATATTAACCAACTCCCATCTGCTCTTTCATTGGCCATAGTTTCCAATTCAGTTTTAACTTCATCCTTAAAAGGGCCGATTAATTTTAATTGCTTAACAACAGGTGATGTAACGCAAGCTTCCACCAGTTCATATATTCCTTTATTTGCTTCGACGTGCCCAACGAATACAACTTTACCATCCTCCAAATGCCTTTCAACGTCCTTTTGCCCTTTAGCGATTTTGGCCAATTCTTTTGAAACAGGATTTGCGATATTCGCAACATTATTAAAACCCGCGTTTTTTAAAGTTTTATACGAATGGTCATCAATCACTATTGAATAAGCAGATTTACTGACAATAAGTGAAATCAGGCGCCACTCCCAATTTTTCTTAATTGCCAACTCTGAAATTCGCCCAAAACGCCAATGAATTATTACAGGTGTTTTGAACTTCTTTGCTATGTAAAGGATCAGAATATCTTTAAAAAGAGCTAATGATGCGCTGCTAGTCATGTGGACAACACTTGGTTTGCTAATACGGATTGTATTTTTCATGGCCCTGACCACATCAATTGTCACCCTTATTCCTGCCTTAAAACGCTTCCAGTAACCAAGTTCAAGTAAATCTCTGTATTTTACAGAAGTATTTATATAACAAAAATTAACCCGATCCTGATTCTTTAAATAATCCAAAATGTTAACTGTCCATGTTGGAATACCTCCAACAGGAGGAGGAGAAGGAGAAAGGAGTAAAACTTCTAATTTATCATTTTCATTCATATCGGTTATCTATAGGAAATTAGATCTCTCTCAGATATTCTTTCTTTTTCATGATATAATAAACTTTCGTGTTTTATAATGTCTGAGATATTCCATCTGAATTTTAACACTCTTGCCGGAACTCCACCAACAATTGAATAGGGAGGGACATTTTTTGTTACAACTGCTCCAGCAGCGATAATTGCCCCTCTTCCAACATGAACGCCTTTAAGAATTGTAACACCCGTTCCGACCCAAACGTCATCCTCAATTATAACGGGGACATCATCAGTCGGTAGTTTATCTTCGTTATGATAATCAGCCATAAATTTTCCGATAATATGACAACTGTGGTTACCACCCCGAATAGTAACGTTTGGACCAAATAAAACCTTATTGCCTATGTATATATGACTAATGGCTGCAATAAAGGATGCTCCAGGTCCAATGAAAACATCGTTGCAGATTGAAATATTCTTATACATAAAATCTGATTTGGTTGGATAAAATATTACATTTTTACCACAGTAGGCAAATAAATCACGCACTAAATGCATGATTATTCTATCTATAATCTTTATACAATTAATATAAAGCAATGCAATTAACTTACGCATTCTGTAATATTCTTAAGTAGCTATTGACAATTTCTTCTTTATTAAAAAGTGAGACGGCCTTTGCTCTGTTATACTTTCCCATTGCAATCAGCTGTTCATTCGAAGTGAATAAGATCTTTCTAATACACGCCGCAATTGATTCAGGAGACCCGGTATCACACAAATATCCACCTAATCCTTCATCAATTATCCTTGGCAGGTCCGAGACACAGGTGGCAATAATTGGTTTACCCAAGGTCATACCCTCGCAAATGGTATTTGGAAGCCCTTCATAAAAACTGAATAACGCACAGCAGTCAGCATCAGCCATTTCATCTGCAATATTCATCATGGGTGGTAAAAATTCGATAATATGATTAAGCTTGTAATGAGAAATCAGCTCTTTTGAATCACAATAAGAATTGTCCGGGCTGGGGCCTCCAAACCACTTGATCAGCAGTAATGATTTTTCGACAGCCGATAAGAGATTTAATGCTTCAATCAAATTTCTGGAGTTTTTAAGGTACTGATGACTCGCGACAATAATGATATTCGTCTTTCCGTTTTTTCTGACCTTATAGTTGTCGGATGGTCTCCATATTTCCAAATCTACCATATTGTAAATTGTATGACATTTTTTCTCTGAAAGGAATGGATTGATTTTTTTTATCATTGCCAGGTTTGTCTCTGAATTTGTTATTATTGCATCAGCAAACAGATGCATATATCTCAGAAATTTCGACTTAAATGATGTTAAGATTTTTGGGTTTGAACTTCGTTCTCCTACCAATAATCTCCATTTTTTTACCGGTAAACCGGCAATTTCAGCAATAAGATTGGGAGTTTCAAGGAAAGAGATTACAACATCAAAAGAACCATTTCGAATATATTTTCTAATTTTAAGGATACGGACGATTGCATTTGCTTCGCGTATCAGCTCAACCTCAATATTGTTTTCAGCAAGTTTTGACTTATAAAATTTATCCGGGTGGTAAACGATAAAACGTACATCATCACCTTTTTTTTTAAATTCAACAGCCAGGTTTACTATTTGGCGCTGAGCTCCACCTGATCCGAGTAAATCAATAAAACATAGAATTTTCATATTTTATAAATAAACAGATAAAACCGGTTTATCTCATATGATTCTGTGATCTATATACCGGATAGCCGAACCACTGATTAAATAGGCAAAAATAATCCAACCCATTTTGGCACCCAGTATTTGTCCGCTTATTATCAGACCCATTACGGGTGAGAGTAACAATAAGGGTAGTAACCAGCCATTTTTCAAGTAACTTTGATAACTCCTGATAAATAACTGGTATAGGAATGCCAGATAAAATAATAATCCAATCAATCCAGAGTAACAAAGCACCTCAAGGATGACATTGTGCGGACTATCTATGATGCCAAAATTGCATTTGTAGTAAAAGTCATATCCGGTATTGCCTACACCAAAAATTGGATGGTCTTTAATTAATGGAATTATTCGATCCCAAATTTCTTTTCTTCCCCCCAGATCACCGGTTTCGATAGAATTGGTTAACCGTTCTTTTAGGATTCCTGACTGCATCAATTGCACGCCAATTGCCACCAAAATAACAGCTCCACCGACAATCAATAATATCTTTTTTCGGAAAGATTCGGTTTTTAATAATAAAACACCAATAGCTAAAGCTAAACCTAAGGAGATAACCGAGACGCGGGAACCTGTTGCAGCTATAAATCTTAACATAAACGGAACAGGGATCAATAACAAAAAACGTATCCACCCCATTTTCAGTCTGTTCTGGACAATTGTGACCAAAATAATTATCAGTGCGGTTGATTGCTTCAGCCCAATTCCGTTCTGGTTGTCCCCAAAAATTTTTATGCGTCCACCTACATAATCCACCCCAATTCCTAATGTGAAAAATAAGGTAATTAGGAACGCACCAAATACAAAGCAAATCAATCCCTTTTCCAGAATCAGGTAATCCTTTCGAACATGGTTTATCATCAGTAAAAAAACCAGTAAATTTAAAATAAAGGATTGATTAAGGACCTCATCAAAAAGCTCATTGATATTAACCAGATTATTAATGGTCAGTAGAATAAAAAATAACAGGATGGGTAATAATATGGGCTTTAAATTATCAATTGCGATGAAATACCGGATTTGCGGTAAAACGGTCAGAATATAAAATATACCCGAAAATTTGGCCACTGAAAAATTGTCATTTATTACCAACATCTCGAAGTTGATCGAAAAGAAGAAGAGATATAGGGCAATTTTTTGCACCTGATTGATTACTTGCATGATCTATTGCTGTATTTCGAAATTATCTAGCTCATCCACCTGTTGTACCACAATTGAAACTGTATGATTTTCCATATAATTGTCTGGTCACTGTTTCTGCCATACAGAAATTTATCTTTAAGTCGTGTGACCTCATGGCTATTTAAAAAGCCATTTCGCTCAATCATCGTTTTACTTAACAATTCTTCCATTAAAGGTCTTAAGTCGCCTTTTAACCATGAATTTATGGGCAATGAAAATCCTGATTTAGGCCTGTTCATCATCTCTTTTGGGATGTAATGGTGAACAATATCTTTCAAAATTTTCTTGGTGGTTTTGCCATCGTATTTGTATTCAACAGGCAACCGGGCAACATACTCAGCCAACCTGTGATCCAAAAGGGGTTCACGTCCCTCTAAAGACACAGACATTGTAGCCCGGTCAACTTTGGTTAAAATATCATTTTGCAGGTAATTTCGATAATCCATTGCCATCGCTACAGAGAGATCATCCTGGAAAAAATCACTGTTTAATAAATTGGAATATGAATATCCATTCTGATTAATTAATAACCTTTTCATCCCTGCTTTAGAATAGCTTTGCATTTGATCAAATAAGTAACTTACCCGATTAGGTTTTTTAAGTTTGAGAATCTCCGAAAGAGTTACCAGTTCATGTTTGAGCAACGGATGATTCCCATTAGGCAGATTGGATAATATTGATATTAAAGATGATAGTGGTTTATTAATTAGACCTGGAATTTTATGGAGTATATTAATATTTTCCTGAAATGATTGATAGGAATCATATCCTCCAAAAACCTCATCTCCTGCATCTGCTGATAAGGCAACGGTAACATCCTTTCGCGCCGCTTTACTGACTAAAATGGTGGGAATTGCAGAACTGTCAGAAAATGGCTCATCAAAATAATAGGATAATTCAGGGATAATCTCTTTTGCTTCTCTGGTTGTGCAATAGTATTCGGTGTGATCAGTTCCGATATAGCTGGAAACAGCTTTGGCAAATGGTGCTTCGTTATTCCCCTCTTCGAAGCCTATTGTAAAGGTTCGGATTTTATCAGTTCTTGTTTTTTGTAAAATTGCAGCAACTGCGCTGCTGTCATAACCTCCGCTTAAGAAAACCCCAACCGATACATCAGAGACCATCCGATAATTACAGGCAGAGATCAGCAGCTTTTCAACTTCATTCACAGCCTCTTCATAGCCGATTTTATATTGTGGCATCCGATAATAATCCAGGATATCCCAATATTTTTGAAGGTTAAATACTCGCTTTTGGATATCAAAAGTCAGTATGCAACCAGGTTCAAGCTTATAACAATTTTTGAAAATGGAATGTGGAGCCGGAATAAAGCCATATTGAAAATATAAATTTACAGATTCAGTTGATATCTCTTTGATAAAGTTCGGATGTTGATGAAATGCTTTGAGTTCACTGCCAAACAGGAATAGTCCCCCTCTCCAGTAATAGTAAAGGGGCTTAACGCCGGCCCGGTCTCTGAAAATAGTAACTTGCTCTTTCAGTTTATCGTAAATTGCAAAAGCAAACATCCCGATAAACCGATGTACACAATCTATTCCCCATTGTTCAAAGGAATGAAGAATCACTTCCGTGTCAGACCCTGAAAAAAAAGTGTGCCCTATCGTTCGAAGCTCAAAAACTATTTCCTTGTAATTATAGATCTCCCCATTAAACACGATTGAAAAATGTCGGTAAGACATCGGTTGATGACCTAAGCTTGACAAATCGATAATGGAGAGTCGCGACTGTCCAAAACCAACGACAAAATTATTCTTGCTATAGATTTCACTTCCGCTGTCATCGGGCCCCCGATGTCGCAAAACATTAACCATCCTTTTAACTGAATGAATATCAGAAGAATAATTATAGTCGATAAAACCTGTTATTCCGCACATCTAATTTAGTCGATAAATTAGTTCACATATTCTAAATTCACTTTCCAAAAACTTCTAAAAACTATTCCCAAGGCAGTTCTCAATCCAAACCGAAAAGCAATTTCAAAAAGACAAATAATAGGGTTATGTATGGATAATTTTAATCTTTTAATCCGGGTACTGCTCATAATTGGGTAATTTGCAAGATCTTCTACTAATTTTATAAAATCATTTTTCCCCGATCTGTTAATGAAGCGTGAATTAGCAGAATCCAGATAAATCCATTTTTCAAAATAATTTAAAATATTTCGTTCGAGTTTTGAATTTACATTATACTCAGAATTAATTATTTGAAGTTGGTTTATAATAATAATTTGATTATTAAGGTGCTGGATGGGTTTAACTGTATGTGTTACTGATTCAGGATTTTCAAAATATACGTAAAAACGTTGAGCAGTCAGACAAATTTTATTGGCCCGAAGCAGAATTTCAGTTGCATATAACAAATCCTCTCCCGTATTCAGTCCAGCACTGCTACTTAACATATCTACGGTTAAGTTTCGCTTAACTATTTTAGTTACGGAAGCACCCATAAAATGCCGCTGGACTTTCAATTTATCGGTTGTAATCAGGTCTATACTTATTTGCCTGATCGTTATCCGCTTACCATCTTTGTTTTCTCTGATATAATTAAATACCACAACATCAGCATCCGTTTCTTTGCATATGGCATGAAGTTTTTCTAAAGTGCCTGGTAAAATCCAGTCATCGGCATCCACATGCATGATGTACTCACCTTTGGAGGCATCCATCCCTGTCGATCGGGCAATCGGCTGTTTGCTGTTAATTTCGAGGGTTATAATACGCAAACGATTTTCATTTTTCTGATAATCGTACAATGTATTTAAACTATGATCTGTGGAAGCATCATCGACGGCAATAACCTCAAAAGTACCTGAGAATTGCTGCCTGAAAATTGAATCAAGACATCTTATGATGTACTTTTCAACATTATAAACCGGAATGATTATTGAAATGTCCATTAAAAATATTGGGAAATTTGAAAACTGGAAAATAATCTATTAATTCTGATTTCTGGTTTTATTGCAAATATTATTTGCCTGCCCTGCCTTATTCTCCAGATTAATTATCTGGCAGGTTTCCGAGGATTTGACGTTCTATTTTTTGTAAATCATTATTGGAAAACCATTTATATGGACTAATTTTATGGGTAGCTGAATTTATTAATTTAAAAATAAGCTGGTTTCTGTTCATCCCTAATTTATCGATGATTCTCTTCCGATAAAACTCGGCATACAATGAACACCGCTCGGCCAGACCAATATTAGGATAAATATATTCCTGATCAAATTTCATGCGGTGCAGATAAAAATCGTTAAATAATTTAGAATTACTGAAACTTGAAAAAACAGAGGAATCATGTATGCGGTAATAGACTGTAATTTTGTTTAAAAAATGAATTTTAAATCCAGCTTTTGTAAGTTTAAGCCACATTGGATGATCTTCTATTAGATGATACCTCTCATCAAATAGTCCGACATCCTGTATTGTCTTTTTATTTAAGAAAACGCTGGGCCCATGCAGAAAATTTCTACGCAAAAGCATTTTATATTGTTGGGCAGGCGTAGTTGACTGATCATAGAATAGGTTGTCGTACAGATTATGAATTTGGAGAAAGTTTTCTTCCTTGAATGAATTTTTAAAAATCTGGGATGCAGATTCTATTATTTTTGCCTCGGAGTTATTTCTAATAAAGCTGACAAACGATTTGATACAATCAGCATCCAAAAGATCATCCCCTGCAAATAATTTGATCCACGTGCCGCCCGAAGCTCTAACACCCCGGTTGCAATTTGCAGGTATCCCTGTATTCTTTTCAACGGTAATCAATTGTGTTTTAATGAACCTGCTTTTATTCTCTTCGATCCATTTTTCGGATATTTCAACTGTGTTGTCGGTTGAACAATCGTCACTTACAATCAACTCAATATTCTGATAAGTTTGCGCTTTGGCACTTTCAAGCGTTTCTATCACGTATTTAGCAGAATTATAAGTGATCACAGCTATGGAAACCAGGGGCTCAGTGGTTAATCGATTATCCTTGTCAGTTAGTGATTTCATTCTTTAAAATTATAAATACGGATCTTTAGTACTGGGTCTATTTACCTTAATATTTTACTACAATTAAACAGCTCTGTCCCAACTTCAGGCAGACATTTGATTATTTTTTCAAGTCCTTCAAGGCAATATTTATTAACAATCCCTTGATTCAGAAGTGTTATAATTTCACCTCGTATATTTCGTATACAATTCCTCTTCCTCCAAATCCCTCTTTTTGAAAAATCAGATTCTCATTCAAATATTTCCCCATCTTCTCGGTAGATATTCCAAAGTCAAAAATGGGAATATGCTGGTATTCTTGGTTGATTAGTACGTCAAAAAGCAGATCCAAGGCGCCCACTCTTTTGCCTGTTTCGTCTGCAGAAATGTACTGGACTTTAACTACGTTATTCATTATGTAAAGCACGGCTCCACCAATTACTATTCCATTTTGTGCTGCAGTATAAAGTTTTATATGCTCGGGAAACAGGTTGTTAAGGAGTTGAATTTCCTGAAGGGTATGGACCGGTTTTGCATTAAACTTATGACACAGATTAGATTCAAGAATTTCCCAGAAGGAGGGAAAGTCATTGCTTTCGGTTACCTGGACATTTCCCTTGATACTTTTCTTAATGCCCCGTCGTCTTAGCTCTGAAAATTTGAGTTTATTTTCCTGAAAAATTACGGATGAGATGTTGCACCCTATCTTCACCGCATTGTGGATAAACAAGGCAAAAATATCTTCCTGTGAAGGAATGCGATGATAGATCAATGGTATTGATTTGTAGACGACCTTCAGAATTCCATTTCTTTTGAGCTCATTAAAGAGTAGTTTAAAAATCTCGACTGTTTTAGTTGCTGTTATTTTATTAGAGGTAATCAACCCTCCAAAAGTTAAGCCCTCATGTGAACACCAACAGAAATTTGTTCTGTTGCCGGAAAGTACGGCCTCAACTTTATCATTTTCTAAAATCAGATAAGAGCAATCAATGAAATAGTCTTGATGATAATCCATATAATTACGCAGGAACAAAAAGTTTCCATTCCTTGCAGAATTTATAAATTCATCCCACTGATTTTTATATTTAACGTTATATTTTAAAATTTCCAACATAAATGATGTTTTGAAATTATAATAATCAGTTTAGATATCTAAAATTTGCGGTAGTAGTTCTTAATTATGCTAAGTAGTCCGAGTCTTTTATCCAATTCATTCAATGAATACCATCCGGAGAGGAATATCAATATTAACCCGGACAGATAGTTAAAAGGATGATTCAGAAATTTGGTGATCAAAAAACCTGCTATTGCCAGACCAAACTGAATTTCAAATATTCTGATGAAATCGCGTTCAAAGTTGAATGCAAACCAGACTCTGCTGATGAGGTAGACCTGAACAAGATAGAGGATATAGCCTATAGTAAATGAGATTCCCAACCCGGTTAACCCCCCAAAATGATATCCTACAAGGTTTAGCACGAACAATAATACATTAGCGATTAATTCATTCCAGAAGTAAAGTTTCGTGGAGCCTTTTGCCAGAAAGACAAAGGCAATTGACCAGCTTGCAGCTTTAAAAAACATGCCTAAGGCAGCCCAATAAATCATATCGGTAACTTCAATAAACTGTTTTGAATAGAGCAGGATCACTACAAAATTAATGAATACCAAAAAAACAATCAGGATGGGAGCCAGGATCAACAGGGCTATTTCAGCCTGTTGATTAATCGTTTGTTTACATCCTTTATTGTCATGGGCTACTTCTGATAGCCTCGGGTAATAATCTGTTGCCATCGCACTCAATACTAATCCTACATAGGTGTTAATAATTGCAAATCCCGCATTATATAATCCTACCTGTTCCATACCACCAGTCCGATCGATAAAAATACGGAGGATATATGAGGCACCAACTGAGATTAATCCGCTCAAGCTGATAAGGAAACCCAACCTAAGCATATTCTTTCCCTCCTTGATGGTTTGTGATCTTGAAAGGACGATTCGTTCAATTTTGACCTTACCTGCAAAGTACCTGGACACCAGAAGAGATACAAAGGCCGTACCGATGAGCCCGGCGACGATGCCATCAATTCCCCAGAAAAAATAAAGAGGAATAGTAACAATCAGACTGACTACACTTCCATAAATATTGGCTTTGGCTAAATAGTTTAACCTTCGCATCCCCTGGAGCAACACCAGTTGGCCGCTACTTAATTGATTGAATAACAGAGTTAAAGAGAGCCAAACAAAAGCGATGGTGTAGTTCCTGTTACCAAAAGTAATTTGGCTAAGCCAGGGAGCGAGAAATGCAGTGGCGCCAAGACCCAGCATTCCGGTAATCCATACCATTCTTTGAAATGCTGTATTTACTGTACGGATTCGCTTTTTGTCTCCTGTTCCGTTGGCTGCTGCAATATCCTTAACGGAACTGATTCCTAAACCAAAATTGGTCAGATTACTGATAACTCCGGTTGTAGAGGTGAGTAATCCCATGATTCCCATTCCGGCCGGCCCCAACAAAACAGCTACTATTTTTGACCGGATAATTGTAATCAGGATATTAAATACCTGAACCCCTCCAATAAGTGATGTTGCTTTCATTATCTGGAGATAAGCGACTCGTTGTTCCAACATTATTATTCGCTCTCTATTCCTCTTACTTTCTACACTCTTTGATGTAGTATTGGAGTTAGATGGCTGAACGTCTGCTAAATCGCAATTATTCATTACATTCATATCCGAATCTCCCGTTTTGTTCCATTTGATAATAGAGGTTCATCATTTCAATGAAGTGTTTTTACCGATTGTACTACTTGTAATCATATTATTATAAAGATCATCGGCTTTAGCCAGGTACTCCATTTCTTCAATACTTAGATAATCTTTATAGATACTAATATTCTTTCTACTTAATGAGGGTTTAAAATATTTATACTTAAATTTATGATTATCGCTAATGTTTGGAATAAAATTCTCTATGACTGAAATATAGGTCTCAGGATTATTAACCAGACCTTCAAAGTCAATCAATAAGAAATTCTCCGGACTTAGATCTGCTTTTAATTGTCCAATTTGTTCAAGCCTTTTTTGAATTGCTTCAATATGAAATCTTATAGCGCCTTTTCTGTCTCTGCCATATATTGTTTCGAGAGTAATACCTGCCAGATTAATAAATGGAGCCCCAAAGGGGGGAAACAGACAACCTGATCTTATTATGTCGGCTAATTGATCCTTTGGATTACGGTAGACATAAATCAACTTGTATGGGTTGAAGACTTTGGTCCATACGTTAATATCAGCGCCTAACATGATCGGTTGGTCAAAAAGAACATATTTTTTATTTATCGAAAATATCCCTCCAATCCGATGGATCCATTCATTCGATTTTTGAATTTTAACATCAAATGGAATATCGGATTTTAGGCATCTGTTTAATTGATTTAAGCGATATAATTGATATAATCTTGTTCCCATGAAATTAAAATATAAACCATACCTTTTGATCTGATACAATTCCCAGCTAAATTTTGGAATACTTTTGAAAACGAATCCAATTATTCTTCTGAATTTGGTAAGTTTATAGATCTGATTTGGAAAGTCAATACTTGAATTATAATTTAATTGGTCTCCAACCAAACCAGGGGCTCTAAAATCATTAAATTCATGGTTTATTACATGGATATTATCGTACTCTTTGAGCAAGTCAACTATTGCACCTGAACCTGAATAAAGTAAACCATTGACTAAAATATTACATCGCTTTACTTTCAGCTTTTTTTTCATCTTTTGTCCGGTTAAGCAGGAATTGAATATTTTCAAAGTTCAAATTTTGTGATTACTGGATTACGCTTTGTGAAACGGGGAATCCAACTTAATTTAATGGGAGTGACAAATGAATTATAAATCTGATTACCATGATTTGTTTAAGATCATAAGTAATTGACTTCTATTAATTGACAACGGATTATTATTTAGTCTTTCAATATTTACATTTTCGGATAGCAGAACCAGATCTTCAGGATTGGATATGCCAAAGTTTTTTAATCCGGGTTTTAATCCGGCTTGTTCTATCATTTTATTTATTTTAATAGTTGTACCCATGATATTTTTAACTTGCATTAATTGAAGCAATTTGATTATTCTTTGTTTGTATTCAGTGACATCAATTTGTCTGTTTAGAAGGCTGCTATTTAAATTTGTATTAAATTCAACGAAAGCAGCAAGAGTTAGCATTACGGCAATCCCATGCGGTATTCCGAAATTTTTAGTTAGGGCATAGGAGATTGCGTGAGGTCCGGTTGTTTTTGAAATATTGATTGCCTTGCCTGCCAAATGCGAAGCAATCATCATTTTATCTCTGGATTCTGAGGTCGGATGAGTTAGCAGGCTATTAAATATATTGATGATACCAGTTATACTCTCTGACGCATAGTTCATACTTTCCCTGGTCGCTCCAACAGCCCAAAATGATTCGATTGCCTGACTTATTGCATCGAATGCGGTGGTTGCAGTTAGTTCTTTAGACATTGTATCTGTAAATTCAGAATCTAAAAAAACCATGTCGGGCAACATCCCGGTCGAAGAAACGGAATATTTCTTCTTCCCGATATAACTAACCGCAAATTGGGTAGCTTCGCTGCCGCTTCCCGATGTTGTTGGTACCAATATTAAATGCTTTATTCTTGCAGGTATTCTTTTGATGCCGGTAATAATGTCTCTGATTTCTGATTCATCTACAGGCAAGATTGATAATAGCTTTGCAGTATCTAAAACACTTCCGCCTCCAATACCGACAATAATATCCGGATTAAATTGATTTGCAACTCTTACGCCGCTGATTAAGTTTTCAATATCAGGATTTATGTCAATATTACAATATCGCTGAACAAGAAAACCATCAAGATTGGATTCAACTTCTTTTCTTTTTGGCGACTTTTCGTATGAGGTTTTTCCGGTAATCAGCAATACCCTTGAGCAACCCAATCTTTTGAGTGACTTATTTAACTCATTGATACATCCTCTTCCAAATAATTCTATAGTTTTCACCTGATTCCTAATGTATTCATCAAAAGGGACTTATTTTCACCCGGACTTTTTGTCGGCCTGCCTAAATCAGCTCGTGCACCTTTCTTAAGCCTGATTTCTAAAAAAATTGGACCCTGAAGTGATAATAAAGTTTGAAAAGTTGGGGCCAGTTCTGATTTTTCCGACAAGGAGTAAGTATGTGCATATCCACAAGCCAGAGCTATTTCCTGTAGATTGATTTGAAATCCGACGGTCGGTTGACCTCCGACAGAGTCATGTGCTCCGTTATTTAAAACAACATGTATGAGGTTCTCAGCCTTACTACTACCTGTGATCCCAAATGAACCCATATGCATGATAGCAGATCCATCTCCATCTAAGCAAATTACTTTTCTATCCGAATTCATTGCTATTCCTAAGGCAATCTGAGAGGTATGTCCCATGGAACCGACTGTCAGAAAGTCGTTTTGGTTCCTTTGTCCTCTGGCAACACGTAACTCAAAGACTTCCCGCGAGGTAAAACCTGTCGTTGAAACGATAATCTCTTCTCCTTTCAAACAGTCGAGGATAATGGCAATGGCTTCTTCACGTGTCATTTCAAATTTACTCTCTTCATTTTTAATCCGTTTATATAAATCAAAAATATTGGATTTTACAACGATTGCAACAGGAGCACCCTGTGTTTCTGCCAAATTTACGACAGAGTCTATGAATAATTCAATATCAGCAACGTTGGAATCAAGTATCCGATAAGGAATTTCCATGGCATCGAGCAGGGCATTCTGGACTCTGCCTTGTTTGATATGCTGGGGTTCATCTTTTACACCAGGTTCACCTCTCCATCCAATTATCAGGATCATAGGTATTCCGTAAACTTCTTTATCTGCAAGCGACATTAGCGGATTGATTGCATTTCCAAGACCAGAATTTTGCATATATACCAGGGGAATTTTACCTGTTGCCAAATGATAACCGGTTGCCAATGCAATTGCACCTCCTTCGTTCGCGGCAATGATATGCTCCTTTTCGGTAGTATTGTCCGATATATAGGCACAGAAATTTTTAAGCAGGGAATCGGGTACGCCTGTAAAAAAATTAACATCGTTTTTTATAAAGCTGTCGAATAACACCGATACGTTTATCATGTTACATTCCCCCCGGGATTAGTGTTAATATTTCTTGTATTGGCATTAAATTCTCCCTGGCCTCGTAGGCTCTTTGGTAGGTTAAAATACTTTTGGCAGTATTCAGCATGGCCGGGTATGCACTTCGCAATAATTGATTCGCGTAAATAAATACGTTTACCCCGGCTTCTGCAAGATCATTTTCGTAAATTGTATCATATGTTGAAGGGACTACTACTAAAGGGACTTTCTTGCTGAAATGTTGATAAAGCTGGCAGAATTCCAAAATTTCTGCAGGTGTTTTTTCTTTGGAATGAATCATAATTCCATCTGCTCCTGCCTCGATATAGGCTTTGGCTCGGATTAATGCATCGTCCATTCCTGCCTTTAAGATCAAACTTTCGATCCGGGCTATTATCATAAAATCATCAGTTACCTGAACATGTTTTCCAATTTTTATTTTTTCACAGAAAGACTCAATTGTATCCTGATTTTGAACTACATCAGTGCCAAAAAGTGAGTTCTTTTTTAGTCCGATTTTATCTTCTATGATGATTGCTGAAACTCCAAGTCGTTCCAGCGTTCTTACCGTAAAAACAAAATGTTCTACCTTACCACCTGTATCTCCGTCGAATATTATCGGCTTGGTAGTTACCTCCATAAGGTCATTAATCATGGAAACTCTGGCCGTGACATCAACAGATTCGGTGTCCGGTTTCCCTTTTGAGGTGGAATCAGTAAGGCTGCTTGCCCACATCCCGTCAAATTCCCTTATTTCTCCATTAATATCAACATGAGTATGTTCCACAATCAGGCCTGTCAAGCCATTATGAGCTTCAATAATCCTGACGATTTTTTTCGATGCGATCAATCTTCTTAATCGTTTCAGGCGAATTTCGGGTGTAGTCCCTAATTCAGTGAGCTCTTTGTTAAGTTTAGTAGAAGATATTCCCTTTGTATATGGAACTTCCACGAGTTTGCCATCCCACTGACTCAGGGTGTCGATAACAATCTGCCTTGTTGAACTTTGTATCCCTTCTTTCCAATCATCGCCATGAACCACATAGTCAGGGCGCAGCTTTTCCAAGTTGGGACGGTAATCGAGCGTTTCTTGAGGGACAACCTTATGGACTCCCTTAATGTTTGAAACGATTTCTTTTCGTTGGTCATATTCAAGATAAGGTAGCCGCTTATAACTTGCGATGGCCTTATCTGTTAATAGTCCTATGATTACCTCACCTAATTTTGACGCTTCTTTTATGATATTGAGGTGTCCCGGATGAATAAGGTCGGCACTCATGCCCACATACACTTTCTTTCTCATTTTTGGATAGATTTAATGTTTGACTTAATACTTATTGATAACATTTACAACCTGCTCAACCTCCTTATCAGGCATTACGGGGCTTATTGGCAAGCTTAAGATTTCGGAATGAATTTGCTCAGTTACAGGAAAGCTAAGATTATTCCATTCCATATAGGCCTTCTGTTTATGTGGCGAGACAGGGTAGTGTATTAAAGTCTGGATTCCATTATCGGAAAGGTAGGTTTGCAGATTGCTGCGGTTGGCTGTACGGATAACGTATAGATGCCAAACATGCGAAAGTTCCTGGTTTCGCGTTGGTAAAATGATATCCGGATGTTTAATGTTTTCAAGGTAGAATTGTGCAATTTCACGTCGGCGTTGATTGTCTGTATCAAGACGGGGTAATTTAGTCCGTAAAATAGCTGCCTGAATTTCATCTAACCGCGAATTGAGTCCCTGATAATCGTTCACATATTTTTGGGTGGAGCCGTAATTGGCCAATGCACGGATAACAGTGGCCAGTTCGTCATCATTAGTTGTAACCGCTCCTCCATCTCCCAAACAACCTAAATTTTTACCCGGATAAAAACTATGACCAGCTGCATGTCCAAGAGAGCCAGTCCTTTTTATTTCACAGTTTTGTCCTGGATCAGACTCATTGTTTGTCAGTGAATTATTTAATAATCTGCTTGTGTAACCTGGTATATGCTCAGTACAATTCTGTGTGACTTTATCTTTATAATAAGCACCGGCAGCCTGCGCATTGTCTTCTATCAATTTTAAATTGTACTTTTTAACCAAACGCATAATTTTAGGGTACATGGCATTCTGACCATAAAGGTGAACAATCATGATTCCCTTTGTCCGTTCGGTAATTTTTTCTTCAATCAGCCTGGGATTAATATTATAGGTGCAAATATCGGGTTCAACAAGGACGGGAACCAGCCGATTATCGGAAATGGCCAGGATCGAAGCAATATAGGTATTTGCCGGAACAATAATCTCATCACCTTCCTTCATTTCGCCCATGGTGATATATGCTTTCAGTATAAGCCGTAGGGCATCCAATCCATTGGCAACTCCAATACAATGTTTTACACCAATAAACGCACTATATTCCTGTTCAAACGCTTTTACTTCATTACCTAACAAGTACCAACCGGAATCAAGAACCCGCTTAATGGCTAGTGAGAGTTCCGGCTCAAAACTGTCATTTATCCCCTTTAAATCAAGAAAATTTGTCATTAAATAATGAATTGTGTATTTCTAAGCTGTTTTATTAAAGCTTACTTAATTGAATTTCAAACGATTAAATCAGATAATAATTTGGGTATGTGACCTATTAAAATCATTATCGGTTCCAGGTAAAACTATACCGAAGAGCAGATTCACAATTATGATCCTCTTTAAAGCGAATAAGCCCTTCATTAGGAATCCCTGCTTCAGTGGAAATTCCAAAATCCATAAAATCAAAGCCAAGGTTTTTGTAATGATTCCACAAATTATATGAACAGAAATTTACAGCATGCAATCTTCTCCCATAATCATTGTCACCCCAAAAGATCCCTTGCACTATTCTTGGATGTCCACGATAATTAACCGATGATGCGACGACGGATCCCTCTTTGTCTTCGACAATAAAAAAGTCAACTGGCCATAAATTTTCGACCTCAATTAAGTCGTTAAATGTCATATATATAGGGCGACCTAACATTTTTCTGTTTTGATAAATCATATCATATGCGACTTTTTTTTCTATATATTCATGTGCCACACGAAATGAAAGATTGTTTTTAAGCGAGTGATTATAATGTCGTTTGGTCGTTTCGGTAAGCATATTATTATCGAATTTTTTAAGATCAACCCAGTTAGTAATTTCGGGAATATCCATCGAAAAGCCATTCCTTAGGAGAGAATTAGTTATTTTAGAATTTAAAGCATGGCAGTAAATATCTGGCGGAAGGATCAGTTTAATTTCATTAAGATTCTGATCAATAACGTATAGAATTAGTTGAGAAAGGAATCTGTCTATTTCGCCGGTATAAATACGATTGTTGCGGAAATGAAATCCTCCGAAAGGGGCTGAGAAAGGTGATTTCAAAATCCCATTGTTTATTCCTGCTATCAATCCAAGGGAAGCTTTTTCTTGATCTTCAGCTAATCTTACAATCCGTGTAACCTTGGATTTATAGAGCTCAATGAACGGATCAGAAAGATAGGGGTGTGGGTCGAAAGAAAAACGATGTCTGTAACTTTTTGAATCAATATCAATTATCATTGTTTTCTTGCTTAGTAATTTTCTTCAATAGTACTAATAACCGATAAATAGCTTCGATTGCATTTATCGCACCTCAAGTTCGCATTAAGTTTTTCTCCGCATTGGCAGATCACTGAAAACCTCTCTTGAATCTCCAAAGAAGGAATCAAAACCGGAAGGTTCAAATGACAAAGGACCTAACGACAATGAC
>TBL_comb47_HYPODRAFT_10002226_pt1 | contig 24128 bp, 23 predicted proteins | sample TroBogypolimnion_40_FD_10682 | JGI IMG/M metagenome (IMG submission 10682)
CTCCCGCAGTTTCCCCGGATCGGATGTGTGAACGTGGACCTTCACCTGATCCTCGGCCGGGATCACGACAACGCTCTCCCCCAGGACCGCGGCAGCCTTCGTATCCAAGGCCCGGCCATCGGCTGTCTTGATCAGGACGTCCACACAGTGGGAATCCGTCGCGGCGGGGCGGAAGGCCTCCGAGACGGCAAGCAGGCCGGGAAAGAAGGCCTCCAGCGGGCTGTTGTTGTCGGCATAACCGGTGATGGACCGGAAAAATCCATCGAGAAACACGTACATCCCGAGAGCCCCCGCATCGACCACACTGGCTGCGCTGAGGTCGGGCAACTCCGAGGCCGTCGCCAGCACCACCTCCTGTAAGTCAGCCAGGATCGCCGGACAGCCCGTGAAGGTCAGCGGCAGGCGGGCAAGGATCCCGCTCAGCCTGTCGAATACGCTGAGCATCGTCCCCTTTTTGGGGTCGGCTACCGCCTGCCAGGCCTTCTCCCGCCCTCTGACAGCCCTCTCGGGCAACTCGTCCAGATCCTTCGCACAGAGGAATTCGCTGAAAAACGAGGCGGCGATATTGCCGGAATTGCCGGTAGCCGTGCGATAGAGCTGCTCCGCGACGCGCATTCTGCTGCCGCCGCAGGACCTGAGCGGCGCAAGACTGATGCGCAGATTGACGCCGGTATCGCTGTCGGCGACGGGAAAGACGTTGATCCTGTCGAGCAGGTCGGCCCGGGCGCTCAGGCAGGCATAGCCCGCGATGAATCCCTCATCCAGGCGCTTCATTGGGTAAAAATCTCAAGGATGCGGGCGCGGTCATATTTGCCGTTTTCCTTCACCGGCATCCTGTCCACCGTCCTGATGGTCCGCGGCAGGGCATAGGGCTCAAGACACGAGGCCAGGCTTTTGCGCAGGGATTCGATGCTGACTCCGGCATCCTCGACCAGGGCGACGATCCGCTGCTCACGGCTTGAGCCCTCGGCCAGGGCCAGGACCAGGCAATCCGAAACGCCGGGATGGCGCTTTATCAGGGCCGAGACCTCTTCCAGATCCACCCTGTTGCCGGCGACCTTGGCGATGGAGTCGGCCCTGCCCTTCAGGCGGAAACCGGAGGGAGCGCAGGCCTCCACCCTGTCCCCGGCGGTGAAAAAGCCATCGCCGTCCCGGACCAGCCCGGCCGAGAGATAGGGCGAGCGGACCAAGAGTTGCGAGCCGCCGATTTTCCAGTCGACCGTCGGATAGGGGGTAAAGCCCTCCTCGCCCCGGAAGCGGTTGCGCAGGGCGATGCCTCCGGTTTCGGTGGAGCCGTAGATCTCGACCAGATCCACGGCATTATTCCGGCAAAAGTCTTCTCCGGCATAGGTTCCCAGAACGCCTGCCGAGCAAAAGGCCAGCCGCAGCGACGGCGCCTTCAGGGGTTTGCCCTGCAGCGCCCGGTAATGGGCGGGAACGCTGACCAGGATGGTGGCGGAGCAGGACGCGGCGGCCTGGCTGATCTCCTCGGGAAAGGAAGGGGTCGCCTGTAAAACGGACGCCCCCGAGACCAGGGGCAGGGCCACGGAATAGAGCAGCCCGTAGACATGATAGGGAGAAACGGTTGCGACAATACGGTCCCTGTCCGAGACGCCGAAATGCCTGGCCAGAAAGAGGGCCTCGCCAAAGATGTTGATCCCGCTCTTCGGCCAGAGCTGCGGAGCCCCGGTGGAGCCGCCCGTATACAGCCGGAGCAACTCCCGCCTGGGATCGGCGGAAAAGTCGCTGAGAAGCGGGGCCGACGCGCCAGCCTGGGGCCTGAGCACCTTCATGCCGACAGGAAAATCTCTGTCCACATCGCCGATGGCAAGCCTTGCCCCGGTTGCCTGCTGCAGACCGGCAAGGGCGGGGCCTGAAAAGGCGTAAGGCAGAAGCAGCACCGGCCCTCCGGCCAGGGAGGCCAGCAGGGCCGCGGCAATCACCGCTTTATCCTCCGCTGCCAGGCAGACCGCGGCCCCATCCCCTCCCTCGGGGAGGTTCGCCCGCAGCCAGGGGCCATCCCATAGACCTCGTCCACGGTCGTGCCCGCATGGCAGAACGGCAGCCGGCCATTTCGTGGTCTTTCAAGCAGGGAGGCGACAGCCGGTATCAGATCGGCGAACGCATCCATCTCCTCAGCCCTGTCCCCTGCCGAAGGCCTGCCGGGCAAGCGCCCTGTCCCGCGGCCTGAAGGTATCGTCGGCCATCTCCTTGCGCACCACCTGCTGGAAGAGCTTGGCCATTTTGACATTCTGCGACTCATCCCGATAAAAGGTGCTCCAGGCGTAATCCAGCAGCTCCTCCAGCTTCTCCGGCGTCATCTGCCTGGGCTGAAAAACTACCTGATCGGCCGTATACCTGTCCCAGTCGCGGGTGAGAATGCGCCCCTGACTCTCCAGATCCTTGTAGGCTTTGGTATGCGGAAAAGGGGTAAGCACGGTAAACTCGGCCAGATCCAGCTCGATCTCAAGCAAAAAATCAATCAGCCTCTTGATGGAGTCCTCGGTATGGCTGTCAAGGCCTAAGAGGATGGTCCCCTCCACGCCGATGCCGTGGTCATGGTAGCGTTTGACCCGCTCGCGGATATAGTCGGAGGTGTCGAAGACCGCCTGATAGACATACCAGGCCCCCGCCCGGGCGGCAAGATCCAGGATCTCGGGTTTGTCCTCGATGGGATGGCAGCACCATTTCTTCTTCAGGGGGATCATCTCCCGGAACAGGTCGGACTCCCAGGCTGTATCCTGGGCCAGGGAGTTGTCGACGATGAAGAGGCGGTTGTTGTCGATGCCGGCCATCTCGGCAATGGTCGTATCGATGGGGCGCGGCCGGAACTCCCGGCCTCCCAGATAGGCCACGGCGCAGGGGTAGCAGTTAAAGCGGCAGCCCCTTGAGGCGTGCACCAGGTCCACCATCTGCACGCCTTTATGATTGTAGAGACCACGGTTGAGAATATCCCGGCGGGCCGGACCGACCAGGGCGATATCCGGCCGGTCATCAAGAAAGTCATAGCATTTCCGCAGCTTCCCGGACCTGAAATCCTCCAGGACCTGGTCCATCCTGCCTTCGGCCTCCCCCAGGAAGACCGCATCGGCATGGAGCATGGTCTCTTCGGCGTGGAGCATGGCGGCAATGCCGCCGAAGATCACCTTGATGCCTTTTTTTCGATAAATATCGGCTATCTCCCAGCCGCGCTTCACCTGCACGGTCAGCATCATGGAGATGCCGACCAGATCCGCGTCCTCATCGAAGTCAATGGGTTCGAGATTCTCGTCGGTGAAATCGACGCTGACGGAGTCAGGAAGGGTTGCGGCAAAAACCACAGGGCCATGGGGCGGCAGATGGAACTCCGTCTGCTGTCCGAGCTTGGGCCATTTCGGGTAGATCAGTTTCAATTTCATGGGCAATATAAGAAGGGGTTTACAGTTTCTCCGCACTGATCAGGTGTAGGGTAAGGGAATATCCGGACGGCCCTCCGGAAACCAGATCGATGTCTTCCGGGATGATGGCCGCATCCACCGTTTTACACAAGCGGGCGTGAACGGTCCTGTCCCGGCCGCCGTAGGTCCGTATGCTCCAGCAGCCGTCGTCCTGCGGCATCACGTCCGTCACCAGCCCTGCGTCCGAGAAACGGAAGACCGGAGCGCCACCGGGCAGCTGTCCCCATTCTTCCTTTCCTTCCGGCCTTCGGAAAATCGTACGCACATCGGCCATGAGACCTGCAGCGAACTCCTGGTTATCAAAGGGGGGAATGGCCCGGCTCACCATTACAGGCTCGCCTTCCGTCCACCGGGCCTGAAACAGGACAAGCCCTTCCACCGTCGTCAACACGCAGCGAATTGCATCCTTGTCCAGGGCCAGCACGCCGACTGCGGTCCCGTCCCCGCCCCCGGCCATATGAAAACCGATGGAGTGGACGAACTGCCATTTCCCGTCGGGGAAGAAGGCCGGACATTGCGGCGAGGCGCAGCCCCCGCTGTCCCTCCGCCCGGAGATTTCGGGAGGCCCCTGCCGGACGGAGCAGGAGGTCAGCAGAACGAAAAGCATCAGAGAAAGAAAAACACGCCCGTTCATTGCCTGACAAAAAAGCTTTCCGGTATTTCCCGGTTTAACACGATATTGCTGAAGGTCAGCCGGGTGAAATCGTCCGGTCCTTCGTGAATGGTGACAGACTCCATCACCCCGACGCGTTCGCCCAGACGGAGATCGATTGAGCTGATGATGGCCTGCAGTCCGGCATCTTTCGGGGTGAGGACAACGGTCCTGGCATCCACCCGGACGGCTGTGAAGAGAGGGTTTTCCGAAAACCGGCCATCCAGCCAGTTGCTGATCTCGGGCAGGATGATCTGCATCGAACCTGCGCCCACGCTGCCGTCCAGTTCAAAATGACCGTTGCGCTCGACAACCTTTTCCATTGTTCCGTCATGCATGTACATAATGGAGCGCAGGGGATCGCGGTATTCCCAGCGCAGCGACTGCGGGGCCTGAAAGGCCAGCGATCCATGGGAGACAAGGGGCCGGGCGAGGATCTTCAGATGGGTCTCCTGCACGAAGTCGCCCTGCACGGAGCGCAGCTGTTCATGCACCTCGGCAGCAAGGCCTGGGGTGCGGAACAGCAGCATCGGAAGGAGAAAAAGGCAGAAAAGCACTCTTCGCATCACAGCATCCCGCCGTTGACAGAGAGGACCTGGCCCGTCATATAAGAGGCGGCATCGGAACAGAGAAAGGCCACGACCTTGGCCACCTCTTCGGGTCTGCCGATACGGGCCATGGGGATCAGGCCCTTAATGTGGTCTCTGGGGGCATCCTTGATCATCTCTGTCTCGATCAGGCCGGGGGCCACCACATTGACCCGGATTCCCAGACGCGCCACCTCGGTTGCCACCGTCCGGCTGGCGGCGTTGAGCCCGGCCTTGGCCGCGGCATAGTTGGCCTGGCCCCGGTTGGGCATCAGAGAGGCGGCCGACGAAATGGAGACGATGGATCCCCGCCGCTGCCTCACCATCCGCTCGATGACGGGCCGGGTCATATTATAGAAGCCGTAGAGGCTGGTCTCGATCACCTTGTGCCAGTTCTCAGGCGACATCATCATGAAGAGTCCGTCGGCGATGGCGCCGGCATTGTTGACGAGGATATCGATACCTCCCAGCCGGTCGCTGACCTGCTGCACCGCCTCTTCGGCGGCCAGCCTGTCGCAGACATCGAAGCGCAGAATCTCGCCTTGGCCTCCGGCCTCCGTCACCTGGCTCAAGGTCTTCTCGGCAGCCTCCTGATTGCGCAGATAGTTGACAACCACATAGGCGCCGGAGCGGGCAAGCTCGATACAGATGGCCCTGCCGATGCCGCCGCTGCCGCCGGTGACGATTGCTCTATCCTGTCTGTTCTCCGCCGCCATATATCCTATCCTACACCTGGTATACCTGCAGGACCACCTCTGCCAGAAGATCATCCTTATGATAGAGGTGGCTGGTTACTTCCCGGAGTTTATCAAAGGCCATGGTATTCTCCGCCCTGGCGGTAATCTGAAGCCCGAAGGGCAACCTGTCGATATAAAAATCCGCCCGCTTAATCCCCACCAGCCAGCCCGATTTGTCCGAATCCGGCCCCAGCGCCCGCACCCTTTCCCAGCCATTGCACACCCCGGCGGTCTGGGCCGCCAGTTCAACCAGGATCAGCGGAGCAACGCCGTCGAGACCGGCCATGGGCCAAGTCCTGGCGACCTCGCTTGCCGTTACCGCATGCGTCCCGTCGACGGTCAGAATCTCACCGACAAGAAGCATGCGGTCCCGGTGCGGGAGCAGATCCTCAAGAGCAAAACCGCAGGGGGAAACCGGACTCGATCCTTCCATGGGACCTTCAATCACCTGACGCCCTGGGGCTCAGATGCAAAAATTCCAACCGCATTCGGGAGCAGCGAAACATCAGGGGACAGCTTCCACCCAAAACCTTCGGCATACCGGCCCGTTGCCTGACAACTCCTGGCCTGAGCGATCTCAGAGGCAGAAGAGACCTTCCGCAAGAGGCCGATCAGCCTGATTTTCTTAATAACACCAGCACGAACAAAGACCTATTCATCCTTGTCTGTCTTTATCTTATTGACAAATGATTAGCAACATATAAATGTGGCATCATCCTTTCCATGACCGCAGGCGCCCTTGCCGGAAAGTCATGAAAACTGTATTGTAAGGAACGGATATTTTCAATGACGCATATCGATACGGTATACCGATTCGGTTGCATCCTTGCGGAAGGAAAAAATTTTCCCGCAAATCCCCAACTTAGCCAGCAAGAAAAAGCACCCCTTTGCTCGCTGGCGATTCACTGTGAGATATGCATGAACGAGCTCATCGCCGAACTGAAAGTGAAACTCATCGCCCTGCTGGACCTGACCGACATTACCCCGGAGACCTTTGACGAGAATGCCCGGCTGATCGGCGGAGATCTGGGCATCGACTCCATCGATCTTCTGGAAATGGTCGTGATGATTGAAAAGGACTACCGGGTCATCATCAACAATCAGGAAATCGGCGAAAAAGTCTTCCATTCCCTGACTACCCTGGCGAGCTATATCCAGGAACATCTGCCCGGAGACGCTGTTTGACCTCCGCGCCTGTCTACATCGCCTCCGCCGGGATCATCAGCCCTCTCGGCAGAGGGCTTGCGGCAACGGAGATGGCTCTCCGGGAAAATCGATCCGCCATCGCCCCCCTACAGGTCTTCCCGCTGCTTACGGCCAGCCCCTTGCCCGTCGGCCAGATCACGGACCTGGCCGCGCAATCTTCCCTGCCCCGCACCCACCAGCTGGCGAGGGAGGCGGCCATGCTGGCCATGCGGGATTGCCCAGAGCCTCCGGATGCGATCATCCTGGGCTGCACCACCGGCGGAATCCTGACCACCGAACAGCTCCTGCGGGATGGTGTCGCCGACCGCAAAGCCTATAGTCATCACAGCCTTTTGAGCGTGGCCGAGGAAGTAGCGCAGGCATGCGGGTGCACCGGACCCGCCCTGATGCTGTCGACTGCCTGTTCGTCCAGCGCCGTCGCCATCGCCCTGGCCATGAGCATGCTGCGGGCGGGCGGGATGCGGCGGATCCTGACCGGGGGCGTGGATGCGCTCAGCCGCCTGACCTACTTCGGCTTTCACTCCCTGCAGCTTGTGGACCAAAACGGATGCAGGCCCCTGGATGCCTCCCGGCAGGGGACTACGGTTGCCGAAGGGGCCGCCATGCTCCTGCTGACCGCAGAGCGCCCTTCGGCCCCTCTGGCCGTCCTGCTCGGCGCCGGTCTCTCCTGTGATGCCTATCACCCCGCCGCCCCGCATCCGGAAGGAAGGGGTGCCTTTAAGGCCATGCAGGCCGCGCTGGCCGATGCCTGCCTGCAGCCTCAGGCGGTGGACTATATCAACCTGCACGGTACAGGAACCAGGGATAACGACCTGTCCGAGGCTAAGGCCATCCATGCCCTTTTCCCGGCTCCGCCCCTTCTCTCTTCTATCAAGGGTGCAACAGGGCACAGCCTGGGGGCCTCGGGCGCCATAGAAGCTGTGGCGGCAGGCATTGTTGTTTCGCGGGGTATCGTCCCCGGCAATACGGGTTGCAATCTTGCCGACCCCGCTCTCGAACTGGAACCGCTGACCGCCCCCCTTGACAGGGAGGTCAGGGTCGTGCTGTCGAACTCCTTCGGCTTTGGCGGCAACAACGGCTCCCTGGTGATCGGACGGGCGGATCTCCCCTCGCCTTCCCCCGCCCGGAAGGTCCGAAGGCCCCTGGCAGTCCACGGCTTTTCCTGTCTGACCGGCGCAGGGCTTACAGCCGACACCCTTGCCCGGCTCAGCGCAGGGCGCTCCGCTGCCGGCATGATGGCAATGGAACTCCTGGGAACAGGCCTTCCGTCGCGGTTCATCCGGCGGGCAAAACGCTTGCCCCGCCTGTCTCTTCAGTTGGCCGCCTCCATTGCCGAAGAGACAGGAGGGAGGGAGAAGCCATCGGCGGTCTTCATGGGCACCGGCTGGGGACCGCTCTCGGAGACCTGCGACTTTCTGACAAAATTAAGCGAATCCTCCGAACAGTTCCCCAGCCCCACCGACTTTGTCGGCTCAGTCCACAACAGTCCGGCCAGCCAGATCGCCATCCTGCTGGGCGCCACAGGCGCCAACGTCACCGCCAGCGGCGGCGACTACTCCTTTGAGCAGGCCCTGCTTGCCGCGGACAGTCTTCTTGAGGACTCCGGTCAATCCGCCCTGCTCCTGGGCGCCGACGAGGGGCACGAGCCACTGTCGCGCCTCCTGGATCCTTCCATCGCCCCGGGCGGCCCTCTTGCTGATGGCGGAGGCGCCCTCTTTATCAACAGGGACCCGGCTGGCGCCTGTTGTCTGATCGGCCTTCCCTTCTATGCACGGGACACCGGAGGGAATCTCTCCGCAACGCTCATCCGCTCCCTTGGCGGTGCAAAAAGCGTGGAAGAGGATTTCGCCGCAATCTTCGCAGGCATCCCAGACGGGATGTCTGACCGGGGATGCCGGCAGCTGGCGGATTTTCTGCAATCTTTCAACCGGCAGATACCGGTCTGCCGCTATCGCGATTTCCTGGGCCAGTTCGCCTCGGCCTCCGCCGTGGCGGCAGTCCTGGCCGCAGGCTATATGGAGAAAGGCATGATCCCGGGTTCAATCCTGGGCGCAGGCGATCTTATCCTTGAGCGCGGCCGGAAAATTCTGGTCCTCGGCACCGGACGCTTCCTCACCGCAATGGAATTGTACAGGCCGTGAATATCCTGCTCATATCCCCCAACACCCTGACGATACCCTATCCGGTCTACCCCATCGGTCTTGACTACGTGGCCGGGGCCATAGGGGACCGGCACCCGGTACGGATAGCCGACATGCTCACGATAAGCAGGGAGGAACTTGCAGCGGTCCTCAAGGATTTCAACCCTGAAATTATCGGGATCTCCTGCCGGAATATCGACAATACCGATGCCAGCGATTCAGCCTATTTTCTGGACGACGCCAAGAACCTTGTGGCTTGGCTGCGGAAGCGCTCGCCCGCCGTGATCGTCTGCGGCGGCAGCGGCTTCACCATTATGCCGGAGAAAATCCTGGCGGAACTGGGCGCCGACTTCGGCATCGCAGGNGAGGGAGAACGCTTCCCGCTGCTCATCGATGCCCTTGCCGCCAGGCGTGATCCGGCAGAGATACCAGGGGTCATCTCGCCGGCAGGATCATCCGGCAAGCCTCTTCCCTGGCAGGGAAGNCAGGTTCGGCGATTGTCAGAAAGCCCNCACAGCCGGTACTATATTCAAAACGGGGGGATGCTCAACCTGCAGACCAAACGGGGCTGTTCATTCCGGTGCATCTANTGTTCCTATCCTCATATTGAAGGAAAGACGCATCGCCTCATCGCCCCGCAGGAGGTNGCGGAAACCGCCCTGCAGTTGCAAAAGACCGGGGCAAAATATCTCTTTTTCACCGACTCCGCCTTCAACTCCGACATCCGGCACAGTCTTGAAGTGGCCGAAGCCCTGAAAAAAGCCGGGCTTTCCATCCCCTGGGGCGCCTTTTTCGCCCCCATCAGGGTACCGGAAAACTACTTTGCCGTTATGGCCGGGGCAGGCTGCAGGCATGTGGAGTTCGGAACGGAATCGCTGTCCGATACCATGCTCACGGCCTTCCGCAAGCCCTTCCGCGCTTCGGATGTCCGCATCGCGCACCGTCAGGCAGGCGCAGCCCGGATCCATGTCGCCCACTACCTCCTCTTCGGCGGGCCGGGGGAGTCGGCGGAAACGGTGAATGAAAGCCTCGACGGCATCGAACAACTTGAAAGGTCGGTCTTTTTTCTGTTTACCGGGGTCAGGATCTACCCTGGAACCTCACTCTTCGACAGAGCCGTTTCCGAGGGGAAAATCGGCAGCAAAACGGACCTGCTGCGCCCGGTATTTTACCAGCCGGACGGCATCGGTCTCAGGACGATTGAGACAATCATCAAAGAACGGGCCGCAAGCCATAGCAACTGGGTGACCGGCTCCGGCGGCACGCTCATAGCTGATACCATCCGCAATCTTCACAGACATGGATTTGCAGGCCCGCTCTGGGAATTTGCAGCCGCCTAGGTTGCGGTATCCGGTTGTGGAAACGCTCCTGCAGGACTTTGTCGGCGAAGGCGTCGAATAACAGGAATTTATACAGAATATCTGAAGATTTAAATATTGGCAAGGCGATAAGAAACCGGATATTTTTATGGACACAGGACTGAAACATGTGGTACTTTCAACCGAGTTTTGAAAAGATCACCGAAAATACACTCTTGGCGCATGTTACCGTACGTGTGCGTTCGCCATGGTTTTCTGGTCATTTTCCCGATGATCCCATCCTGCCCGGGATAGCCCAGTTAAACATGGCAGCCGAGGCAATTTCTCTCGCAAGGCAGGAAAATCTCAGCATAAAACGTCTGAGCAGAGTAAAATTCAAAAAACGCGTTAGGCCCGGTGAGCGGCTTGAAATCCGCGCTTCGGCCACGGAAGCCAACCTCTACACCTTTCGGATAACCAGCGAAGCACAGGATGTCTGCTCCGGCATGATGTTACTGGCCGCTACAACAGCCCCGGACATGAGCATAATGACTATCAGCATCGACCAGACAATAGCGAAAGTTGCCGAAATAATCATAAACGAACTCAAGCTTGAGGATGTGACTCCCTCAAGCGCTTCAACCCCGACCTCGATCTGGTGGATGAGGTGGGCATCGACAGCATGGATCTCGCCACCATCGCACTGGTCATCAGGGACGAATTCGGCATCCGGATCGATGAAGACGATTATCCCAAACTGACCACCATCCGGATCATCGCCGAATACATCGACAACAAGAAAAACGGTGGCGAATAAATGACCGTCGGGACACACTCCGAAACCGCTGTTAAATTTTCCGACATTATTGCAGATTCGCGCATAAGGGAAAGATGGGAGAAGGTCCGCCGCTACTTTTTTCTCCGCGAATCGACCTATGACATGACCAACCGCTGCAATATCCGTTGCGAAGGCTGTTATTACTTCACCGGCGAAAAACAGTTTGCCGGGGAGAACCTGGACGAAGGGGCTTGGCGGCGGTTGATGGCGGCGGAAAAGGAACGCGGGATCACCTTTGCCGTGCTGGCTGGGGCGGAACCGTCACTGGTGCCTCAGCTGTGCGGGATCTGCTTCGACCACATCCCTCTGGGGGCCATCGCCACCAACGGCCTTACGGCTATCCCGCGAGAAATCGACTACCGCATCCACATCTCTGTCTGGGGCAACGACCGCACCAGCAAGGAGATAAGGAAGGCCGGCGATATGCTGCCCCGGCAGATGGCCAATTACCGGGACGATCCGCGGGCCGTCTTCGTGTACACCTTTACCCCCTTCAATATCGATGAGGCCCGGCAGATTACCCGAATCCTGGCAGAAGGCGGCCTGCAGATCACCTTCAACATGTTTTCCGCCCCGGTGGGATATACAGGTCCTCTGCGCCATACGGCCGAGTCGCTGGCGCATACCCGCACAGTTATGGCCGAATTGCTGTCCGAATATCCGGAAACCGTGCTCTTCTCCTGGTACAATATCGTCGCCCACACCAGCGAAAAGGGCCTGCACGCTCTCTTCTCCTGTACCTATCCGCGGATGAACCCGTCCACCGCCATAGGCCTGGGAAGATCGTTTCGGCAATACCGGACAGATCTGAAGTGGGACCGGGACGCCGCCTGCTGTGTCCCGGACACCGACTGCGCCGATTGCAGACACTATGCCGCGGGAAGCGCCGTGGTCACCGCCAGGATGTACCGTCATGCCACCGACCCGGAGACCTTTGCCGCCTGGCTGGATTATGTTGACACCTATCTTGCCGTCTGGGTTCGGGGATATACAAAAGGGGCCAATCTCCTTGCACATCCGGTCTCCCCGCCGGAAAGCAATCAGCCACTCACGCCACTATGAAAACAGTCAGCTCCCTGCTCGATGCCCATTGGTACGAGCGGTATAAAAAAGTATCCAGGCTCAACATCCGCAGCTCGATCTACGATGTCACCGACCGCTGCAACCTGCGCTGCAAGGGATGTTTTTTCTTTTCCTCCGGCGAGCACACCGTCGCCTCGGAGGAGAAGGACGTTGCCAAATGGCACGATTTTGTCGAAAGCGAGATGGCAAGAGGCGTCAACCTGGCCATCCTCATCGGCGGCGAGCCCACCCTCTGCCCCGACCGGATCGAGGCCTTTTACAAGCGCCTGCCGACTTTCTGCGCCACCAACGGCATCATCAAGGTCGACCGCCAGCGCTTTCCCGACATGATGGTCGGCATCTCGCTTTGGGGCAATGCCGAGGACGAGACCCTCCTGCGGGGCAAGGACACCTTCGCCATCTCAAGCGCCAATTACGGCGGAGACCCGAACGCCTACTACCTCTACACCATCACCCCCAAGCAGCTGGGACAGACTGAAAAGATCATCCGCAAGATCAAGGATGTCGGCCTTAAGGTCCATATGCAGCTGCTCTCCAACGACGAGGGCGTCGACGGCTTTTCCTGGAAGCCCGAAGAGCTTGCGGAGGTGCGCATGGAGATGGACGCCATGCTGGACAGCTATCCCGAGACGGTGGTTTCTTCCAAATACTACCACCGGATCATCACCACCGGCCATATGTTCGACCGGCCCTTCGGCTGGATGGAGTGCCCTTCCGTCACCGAGCCCATCGACAGGCGGGAGCCCAGGCCAAAGCGGTTGACCAACTTCATCCGCTGGGCCTCGGATCTGAAGACCATGCACCGCTGCTGCACCTCGGAGACCCGCGACTGCTCGACATGCAAGGACGGCGCAGCCCATATGAGCTGGGTCATGGTCAACAAGCGCGCCCACTTCAACACCACCCAGGATCTGCAGAACTGGATCGAGGTCTATGAGATGTTCGCCAAGCTGTACCGGTTTATCCCGTGGTAACCGCCCTTGACGGCCTTAACGACGAAAAATGCCGTCATTGTCGGCTATGATGCCATCTCGCCGCTGGGAAGCGACCTGGATAAGCAATGGCGGCGCGCCCTGGCAGGGGAAAGCGGCATCGGCCCGCTGACCCGGTTTCCACTCAAAGACGGTTTTCCCGTGGCTGTCGCAGGACAGGTCCCGGATATTGACGGCGAGCCCTATCCTTTTCTTTCCGCCCGGCACCAGGCCGCCTGGTTTTCGCCGGTATTCAAATACGGCATGCTGTCAGTGGCCAGGGCGCTTGAACGCAGCGGCATCATCATTGACGCCTCTCTGGCGCCGCGGGTGGCCGTGACCTACAGTTCGGCCGTGGGCGGCCTGGATGCTGTGCTCCATGCGGACCGAAGACTGCAGGCGGAAAACCGGCTGCCCCACCCCTATACCAATCCCAACTCCTGCATCAATATGATCGGAGGCAAGATCGCCATGCAGACCGGGGCTCAGGGGCCGATCATGGCCACCATCACCGCCTGCGCCACCGGACTGACCTCCCTGCTGACGGGCGCCATGCTGCTGGCCCAGGACCGCGCCGACGTCGCCATCTGCGGGGCTGTGGACTGCGCCCTGGCGGAGCCCATCGTCGCTGGATTTGCCACCATGAACGGCGCCTACACCCCCAGACAGGGACAGGACGAGCCGCCTGCCGGGGCCAGCCGTCCCTTTTCGCTGAATCGCCGCGGTTTCGTCATCTCCGAGGGCGCGGGGGCCATTATCATCGCCACCAGGGAATTCGCCCGGACCCACGGTCTGCCGTATGCCGTCGAGCTGGCGGGCTGGTCCATGACTTCGGATGCCCATCATTTCGTCATGCCCTTTATGGAGACCGTCCGCCGGTGTATGAGCCAGGCCATCTCCGATGCGGGCCTTGCCCCCTGCGACATCGATGCGGTCAATGCCCACGCCACCTCGACCCGCGCGGGCGACAAGGTGGAGTTCGACGCCCTGACGGCGGTTTTTGGTGAGCGCCCGCCTCCGGTCAGCGCCAACAAATCCCAGACCGGCCATGCCATGGGGGCATCCAGCGCCATAGAGACGATCCTGGCCCTGCGCGGCATGGAGGAGGGCATGATCCTGCCGACTATCAATCATCAGCCCGACCCCGAGATCCCGCTGGACTGCGTCGCCGAGGGCGCCAGACGTCTTGCGCAGCGGCATGTGCTCAAGAATGCCTTCGGCTTCGGCGGCTGCAACGCCTGCGCCGTTTTCAGGCGGAACGGATGATTTTGCATCACTGGATGAACATGCATCAAGAGAAAAAGAAACCATGAGAGCCCCGCTCAACAGAAACGTCGTCGTCCTCGGCTACGCCGCAGCAACCGCGCTCGGCAGCACCTTTGCCGCGACCTGGGAGAATGCCGTCGCGGGCAGGGCCGGCTTTCGCCGCCTGAGCCGCTGCCAGGTCGAGACCCGCAGCAATGTGGTGGGCGAGATTCCGGACTGGGATCCGGGCAGCTTCTCCTACGTGAGCCGCAAGGACGCCTCTTTATGGAACGCTGATTTTGTCTTTCTGACCATGGAGATGTGCCGCCAGGCCCTTGAGACGCCGGGCTTGAGATGGACAGCCGGACCGGGCCGCGGACCGCCTGCCTGATCGGCTCGGCCCTAAACGGCTCGGACGCCTACCGCATCGCGATGGACAACTACACCCGGCTGGGCCCCCTGAAGGTCAGCCCCTATCTGCTGCCCAACCTCTGCGCCAACCTGCCGGCCGGCAAGGCGGGGATGCTTCTGGGCTTCACCGGACCGATCTTCTCGCCGCAGGGGGCCTGCGCCTCAGGCAATCACGCCATCGCCCTCGGCGCCCGGATGATCCGGGACGGCGACTGCGATTTCGCCCTTGTCGGCGGGGCGGAGACCTGCCTGACCCCGGAGATCATCCTGGGTTTTTCCAATATGCTGGCCTCCATCAAAGTCGGCCCCAAGGATCGCTCCTTTAACGACCCCACCCAGGCGTCCCGGCCCTTCAGCCTGGACCGCAAAGGCTTCGTTCTGGCCGAAGGCGCGGGCATTCTCGTCCTGGCGGCAGAAGATGCGGCCCGCTCCTGCGGACTTACGCCCAGGGCCAGCGTGGCGGGCATAGGCTGGAACTCGGATGCCAGTCATTTCACCCGTCCCAATGCCGAGACCGTCATCCTGGCCATGCGCGATGCTATTGCCGATGCGGAGATCGGCGTGCAGGACATCGGCGCCATCAACGCCCACGGGACATCCACCCCCACCGGCGACACCACCGAGGCGGAGTGCATGCGCGCGTCTTCGGCAGCCGCCTGTCCAGCATCCCCATCTCGGCCAATAAATCCCAGGTGGGCCACAGTCTCGGGGCCTCCGCCGCCATCGAGGCGGCCCTTGCCATAGAGGCCATGCGCCGGGGGATGGTCCTGCCGACAGTCAACCATATCCCCGATCCGGCACTGGCCGATCTGGATGTGGTTCCAGACCAGCCCAGGCAGCACTCCCACGAGTTCGTCCTGTCCAACTCCTTCGGCTTCGGCGGCACCAACTGCTGTATTGTCTTCAGAGGTCTCTGATGCGTCCAAAACCCTTCGTTCCGGAACCGCTCGATCAGCCGTCCTACGTTCGCGACAGCAAAACCGGCCTCTGCTGGCATCGCTGCGAGCTGCGCACCCTGTACGTGGACACCGATCGTTCTCAGGTCGTCTATCATGCCAACTACCTGCGGTATTTTGAGTTCGGCCGGGCCGAACTGATGCGCGGCGCCCACTACCCCTACAAAGAGATCGAGGCCAGCGGCTACATCTACCCGATCATCAAGACCGAGCTCAACTACTACTCGCCGCTCTTCTATGACGACCTGATGTATATCCACACCCGTCCGGCCATGCTTCAGCTGGTCAAGGTGCAGTTCGACTACCTGATCACCAGGGCCGAGACCGGAGAGATCGCCTGCACCGGATTTACCCGTCACTGCGCCGTCAATGCCAACCATATCCCGGTGGAGATCGACGCCAGAACCATCTCCCTGTGGAAACAGTTTCCGCAATGACGGCAGCCGAAATCGCACCGGTGCGCCTATCTGTCCGGCCCTGGTTTAAAGACCACTGTTTCAACGGCCGGATCATCCTGCCGGCTGTGGAGGCCATGGACCTGCTGGCAGACAGGGTGCAGGCCGCCTATCCGGCACTGAAGACGGACATCATACGGGATGCCCGGTTCGGCAGGTTTCTGGAAATCCCGCCTGCTGCAGACGGGATCGATATCATCATAGAGCTCCTTGCGCTGGCTGAAGACAGGGTGCGGGCAAGTCTGCTGACCCGAAAACAGATGAAGTCCATGGCACGGATGACGCAGCACTGCGAGATGGCCTTCGGAGGCGCGCCAGAGACCATTCCCATGCCCTGGCCGGAAACGGATGAGCCGCCCTCGATGCAGGTGTCCTGCCAAAGGATCTATCAGGAGCTGGTCCCCTTCGGCCCTGCTTACCGTACGCTGCAGGGCCAAGTCAATCTCGGAGGGGACTGGGCTCTGGCCAGGCTGCGCACCCCCGATCTGCCCCCGGACCATCCCGGCATGGGCTCCCCCTTCTGCCTGGACGGGGCCATGCATGCCGCCTGCGTGCACGGACAACTGCTGGTGGATTTCGTGCCCTTTCCGGTGGGATTTGATGCAAGAAGCATCACCATCCCCGCGCTGCCGGGTTCGGAATACATCATAAAGGTCCGCCTGCGCTTCCGTGGCGCAGACCACCTGATCTACGACCTGCTGATTCTGGATGATACCGGCAGGATCGGGGAAACGATACTTGGGCTGCGGATGCAGGATGGAAGCGCAGGCAGGATCAGGCCGCCTGCCTGGATCCGGGCGGCTTTACCGGGCACCTTTTGAAGACTGCGGCCTCACCTATGAAACCCCAAGCCAAAAAAATACATCTCCCGCTTCTGCTTTTCGTTGCCGCCCTGATCATCTGCCTTGCAATCCTCGGCTTCAAACGCCTGAATATCGACACCGACGTGACGAAATCCCTGCCGGCCCATGAGAAGGTCATTGCCGACGCCCTGGAGATCTTCAAAAACCACCCCATCCACGATCAGGTAGCCGTGGACATCAGGATAGACAGAGAGGCGCCGGATACCCTGGTGGACTGCGCCTCTTTCCTCCAGGACCGGATGCGGGCAAGCGGCCTCTTCGAAGAGATCGGCGTGGGGGAGATAGTCAGCATCCTCCCGGAGATTGCGCGGCAGGCGGTCCATCGGCTGCCTCTCTTATTTTCACAGGATGAGCTGGAAAAACAGGTCGCCCCACGTCTGCAGGACGAGGCAATCCGCCAGCGCCTGCAGGCAGCCGTTTCCGGCATGACCAGTCTCGAGGGTATCGGCCAGTCCTTCTTTCTTCCTCTCGACCCCCTGGGGCTCAAGGATCTGGTGCTGGCCAGAATGATCAACCTGGCGCCTTCAAATAATGCCGGAATATATAAGGGAAACCTGATTTCCAAAGACGGGAGGCACCTGCTGCTTATCGCCAGACCTGCCAAGTCAGGCTCCAATACCGCGGCGGCCCGGCAGATAGCCGACCTCTTCAGCGCTGCGGATCACGAACTCAATGAGCGGCTGGCCCCCTCGAAAATCCATGTGGTGCTGACTCCCACGGGCACCTTTCAGGCGGCGCTGGACAACGAGACGATGATCCGTCACGATGTCAATCTGGCGCTCGGCCTGTCGACGGCGGGTATCGCGCTGCTGCTTATTCTGGCCTTTCCCAGGCCGCTGTTCAGCCTCCTCTCGCTGATTCCTCCTCTAGCAGGCTCCGCCGCGGCCCTGTTCGTCTATTCCCTTTTTCATTCATCGATCTCCATCATGGTCCTCGGATTTTCAGGGGCGCTGATCTCGATCATGGACGACTTCAGCATCACCTATCTGCTCTTCTTCGACAGACCCCATGTGACCGAAGGCAAGCAGGCTGCACGGGAGGTGCAGTCCATCGGCGGACTCATCGCTCTGCTGACCACCATCGCCTCCTTCCTGGTCTTGAGCAGGAGCGATTTTCCGATCTTTGCCCAGCTCGGGGAATTCACTGCCCTCGGCCTGACCTTCACCTATCTGTTCATTTACTTTGCCTGCCCGAAAATATTCCCGGTAATGCCTCCGGCAACACGACGCAATCCGCCCCTGCATGCCGTCTCCCGCAGGCTTTTCAATGCCGGAAAACCTGGCCTGGCGGCGGCCCTGCTGCTGGCCTGCTTCATGCTCTTTTTCGCCAGGCCCCATTTCCATCTGAGTCTCAGCGACATGAATACAGTCAGCAGAAAGACCCAGGAGAACAACCGGATGTTCACAGAGGTATGGGGCGACATCGGCCAGAGAATCTATCTGATGACCACCGCAGCATCCCGAGGCGAGCTGCAGGACAGCAACGACCGGACCCTGGAAAAGATGGAGGAAGAACGCAAGGCGGACCGCATACAATCGGTGTTTACTCCCTCCATGATCTTCCCCGGCCGGGAACTGGCGGAGAGGAACAGGGCCGCCTGGAATACGTTCTGGACTCCCGAAAAAAGAAAGCAAGTAAAACAGGATCTTGTGAAAACAGGAAAGGAGCTGGGCCTGAAACCTGACGCCTTCAACCAATTCTTCGCTCTGCTGAACCCCGGCCCCCTATCGAGCCTCTGCCGCTTGCCGCAGGATATGACAAGCTGCTGGGCATCACCGGCCAGCCGGACGGAAGGCTTGTCCAGTTCATCACCATCACTCCGGGAAAGGCCTACGACGCCCCCCGGTTTTTCAAGGAATTCGGCACGGACAGCAAGATCTTTGATCCCGCTTATTTTTCCGAAAGCCTCAGCAGGATCCTCTTTTCCGCCTTTACCACCTCGCTTGCCGTCATGACGGCGGTCGTGGCGCTGATGCTGTTTCTCTATTTCCTGAACTGGCGCCTGACCGCAATCAGCCTGCTGCCGCTGGCCTTCGCCTATATCTGCACGCTGGGGACCCTGAATCTCATTGGCCATCCTCTGGATATCCCAGGGCTTATGCTGACGGTCGTCATTCTGGGCATAGGCGTCGACTACACCATCTACACCGTCTGCGGCCGCCAGCGATACGGGACGCGCTTCCATACATCCAATATCCTGGTCTATAGCGCAGTCCTGCTGTCCGCCGCCTCGACCCTGATCGGTTTCGGGGTGCTCTGCTTTGCCGAACACGCAACCCTGCGCAGCCTGGGCATTACCTCGGTCTGCGGCATCGGATATTCTCTCATGGGCACCGTCCTTCTGCTTCCCCCTCTCCTGGAGGCCTACTTCAGGCTAGGACAGCCGAATCCGGCGGGGACTCCTGCGCAACGTATTCTCAGGCGCTACCGGCTGTCGGAGGCATACCCCCGGCTCTTCGCCAGATTCAAGCTCGGAAGCGATCCCCTCTTCAGGGAACTGCCGGAGATGCTGGGCGAGGGAAAAGAAATCAAACGGATTCTCGATATCGGCTGCGGCTACGGTCTGCCGGCCTGCTGGTTCATCGAACGCCTTCCCGAAGTCCAGGTTGTCGGGATTGATCCGGACCCCGAGCGGGTCAGAATTGCACAGGCGGCCGTGGATACGAGCGGGACCATCATCCAAGGGGCGGCTCCAGAACTTCCTCCCCTGCAGGGCGGCTTTGATCTGATCCTGCTTCTGGACATGCTGCATTATCTCGACGACCGTCAACTCAGGGATACCCTGATGCAAACCAGAAAACTGCTGACGGCGGGCGGTCTGCTGATCATCAGGTTTGTGGTCCGCCCGGAAGGCAGGCGCTCACTCTACTGGTTTATCGAGGATTTCAGGACCAGGTCCAAAGGCGGCAGGGCCAGCTATCGAACACCGCAGGACCTGAGCTGCATGATGGCCTCCTGCGGTTTCGACCGGGTGAAAGTCTCCTCTACAGCCAACAGTGAACTCTTCTGGGTGGTGGTGGACGCGGCAGAGAAAAATTGCCGGGAGCAGGCGAAGGACGTCTAGCGACGGTCAGTTTCGACGGCATCCTTGAGCGCAATCATTACGGGCTGGCCGATAAGGGTATCAAGAGAAACGATTTCAAGCCCCTTTTCTCGTGCTCCCGACAGGATGGACTCGACCTCATCCAGCCATGACTGTACGTCCCAGCCCCGTCTGGGCGGGATATCATGCAGGAGGACGATGTCGTCGGCCTGCAGATTTTTCAGGATCCTTCCGGAAAGTCCGGGGATTCTGCGATTGCCCATATCGCGGGCGCGCCTGCTGAAATTCACCGCCTGCAGCCCGGTGCGCTGGAGGGGGGTGGCATAACGGGAGGTGATGATGCCTACCGGAGGCCTGAATAATCGGGCCAGAAACCCGAATTCGCTGAAGACCTGCTGGCTCCGGTCGATTTCGCGAACAATGGTATCGGCATTCCGGAACATAAGGTAATCATCATGGGTATAGGAGTGGTTGCCGATACCATGGCCTTTGGCAAGAATCTCCCGGATAATCCCGGGATACCGGCGCGCCCGTTCGCCGGTAACAAAAAAGGTGGCGGTTGCCCCAAACCTCTCCAGGAGCAGCAGCAGAGGCGGCGTGGAAACAGGATCAGGCCCGTCGTCGAAGGTAAGACTGATGCAGGATCGCGAGGTCTTCCCCCGGCTTATGACCGGTAAAAAAAAGGACACCTCCGGGAAAAAGGGTAATATCAGGCAGGCGAGGATAAATCCTGCAAGAGGAATCAGAGCCAGCCGGGGATTCGCCGCCCACAGCGGCAGATAAAGAAATAAGGCGATACACCCGGCCCATTCCGCATTGGAGAAAGGCCGCCTGCACGGAACGGGATGGTATCCTGGAAGGCGCGCTGTCGAAGGTTGAGAAATTTTCACAGCCAGTATACAACCGCTGCAATGGCCAGAATGTGGCAACCGACGATCCACCATTTGTAATGATGGTAGAGCTCGTTGCGTTTCTGCAGGTTCCTGAGGCCGCCGCAGAAGCGGCGAAACCGGTCCAGATGCAGATAGCGGTCATTGTCGGACAGGGCATTGCTCTGAAATGCAAAAGACGGATAGACCGCGTACATACAGCGGCTCTTGAGGTCTCTGAGAAAATCATCGAAGGCGGCATTCTTCCAAGGCCCGAGAATTTCCTCAGCGAACTTCCGCCGTATCGCATAGGCGTGGGTGAGACTCCTGTAGCCTATTCTGACGATTGCGGGATTGGCTGTTCTCTGGCTTTTCTTCACCATGCAGCCGAAGAAAAGGGCTTGCCAGTCTTCATTCTCCCGAAGGAAATGAATGACCTGGCCCAGGCGTTGCGGCGACCAGCCCTCGAAAATGATATCGTCCTCGAAAATGAGGATATGCTCGGCGCCGCTGGCCAGTCCCTGGGCCATGCAGCGCATATGGGATTCATAGATGCCCTGTTCGCAATCCGTCGGATGCTTGGCCACACGGATGAATTCGACCCTGCCGGCCAGACCGACTTTGGAGAACTGCAGCATGGCCTCCTGCCTGCGATCCTCTCGATTTTCGAGCGATATGCAATATATCCTGTCGAAAAAGGACCAGTCTTCCGGCAAGTCCTCGGCAGTTGCGGAGTCTGCTCTCTTTGATGTTGCACTGTCCGAATCCGATTTGATAGTATGCATGGGTGGAAAAGCAGAGGCGCCTTATGCAGAATGATGCTGAAGCCCGAAATATATCCTTCCTTTTACCTGCAGGGATGTAAAATTTCAAGTCGATAAATCTACGACAAAAAGGAGCGCGTCCGTGCATATCGTTCTTGTTCACCCTGCCGGATCCAACTGGATACCGGGGAGAAAAGATGTCAGCGCCACCGCCAATCGAATGGCCCCGCTGGGACTTCTCTCTATTGCAGCCTACCTTGAGCTGCGCGGGCATTCGGTGGAGGTGGAGGATTGCCGGGGTCCCTATGCCGCCGCGCCGGAAGAGACGGTCCGGCGTATCCTGAAGCAGGATCCCGGATTTGCAGGATTCTCTGTCACGACATCCGGTTTTTACGATGCCTACGACATTGCCTGCGCCATCAAGGCCGTCAGACCTGAAATAAAGACGGTATTCGGCGGCGTCCATGTCTCGGCCATGGGGACAGAACTTCTGCAGCGATTCGAGCATATCGACTATCTGTGCATGGGCGAAGGGGAAGAGACGCTGGCCCAACTGGCGGCAGGAGCCAACCTGCCGGATATTGACGGACTCGTATTCAGAGACGGGGGAACAGAGCGGGCCAATCCGCCGAGGGAACCCATTGCCGATCTGGACTCCCTGCCTCTGCCGGCCTATGAAAAACTGCGGGGATTTCCGAAAAAATACAATCTGCCGCTCTTCAGCTCCATCAAATCTCCCGGTGCGACCATGATCACCAGCCGGGGATGCCCCTACCAATGCTCCTACTGCGACCGGTCGGTCTTCAAGCGGGGATACAGATATAATTCGCCGGCCTATATTTACCGGCATATGCAGCATCTGCGGCAGCTTTTCGGAGTGCGGCATATCATTATCTATGACGATCTCTTTACCCTGCACCGCGACCGCATCGAAACCCTCTGCGGGATGCTTATCGACAAACCGCTGGGAATACAGTTCAACTGCGCGGTTCGGGTTGGGCATGCCGATGACGCCCTGCTTAAACTCCTGAAGGCCGCAGGCTGCCTGATGGTCTCAGTCGGAATCGAAAGCGGCGAGCCGACGCTGCTGGAAGTCCACAAGCCGGGGGTCTATCTGGATTCGGTCCGGGATACTGTTGCCCGAATCCATGCCGCAGGCCTGCGGGTCAAAGGGCTCTTCATGATGGGGCTTCCCGGCGAGACGGTGGAATCGATCAAGAAAACCAGTGACTTCGTAATGTCTCTTGAGCTTGACGATATGAACATGACCAAGTTCACACCCTTTCATGGCGCGCCGGTCTGGAAAAGCATATTCGCACAGGGAGAGGTCCGGGAGGACTGGCGGAAGATGAACTGCATGAATTTCGTTTTTCTTCCAAAGGCCATAGAATCCTGGGAGCTGCTGGATCAGCTGTACAACGGCCATGTGAAACGGTTTTATTCCGATCCGAAATGGCGCAGACGATTTCGGAACCGGATCTGGGAGCATCGCCACAGCCTGCTCCATCTGATCCGGCATCTTCCGGATTTCCTCTCGGCCATGCGGACCTTTGAAACCAGGAAAAGATAGGAATGGCAGGCCTTGGTTCGAACGGCGCTTCTGATGTTTCACGCGCCTTTACAACTGATCCGTGAGCAGAATCCGGCCTTTCGCACCTATCGCCGTAGACCCGTCCTGTCCCTTGATCCTGCCGCGAAGCTCAACGATATCGCCTTTCATTTTGGCGTTCGGGGTTATTTTTACCACAAGCCATTCCAGAAGAATTTTTTCATCAGCATAAATGGGCCGGCGCAACTGAACACAGAATTCAAGGCCCACCGCTCCTCCTTTTTTGGAAAAATGGGATGCGGTAAGTCCAAGGAGCAAAGCGGTCGTGTGCGTGCCGCTGGCGATCGGCCTGCCGAAGCGTGTCGCAGCTGAAAACTCCGGATCATGATGGAGCGGATTATCATCACCGGCGGCGGCGGCGTATTCGGCAACCATGGGTGGAGTAAGTGTAACCTCTTTGGAAAATCGCTCCCGAAGACGGACCTTTATCATATCGCTCCCTGTAATTCTATGGATATTTCCCAAACTGACGCATAGCGAATGCATCAGGCAACGCAGACGCTCATCCGGTACAGCCCGGAAGCCCCCTTCGTTTTTGCTTCCTGCCAAACTGCGTCCTTTTCTTCAAGACAAATGTTTACGTACTTGTTTATCCTGTCTTTTACAGGATAAAACTTCGCCGAAAAGTAATCAAGAGCTCAATATGGTCAGGCAACCAGACGCAACGAGCTGGATTGAGATCAGCAATTCGAAACGCTGCAGGGATCACCGGGACAATTATAACCCTGATATTCAAAGAAAAAACCAGCCCTCTTGCACTGCCCTCTGTTCATTCCACCCCAACAATATTACTGCGTCGTTCGGACAGCACGGTGTCGCGCCAAACGCCATGCAGCTCGGCAATCTTCTTGCGTATTCCTACTCTGCGAAAGCCAACGGACTCCTGCATCCTGAGGCTCCTCTCGTTCTCGGAGAACGTGATAGAGTACAGTGTCCAAATACCGTTCTTCTCGGATGAGGAGA
>TBL_comb47_HYPODRAFT_10002229_pt1 | contig 24086 bp, 17 predicted proteins | sample TroBogypolimnion_40_FD_10682 | JGI IMG/M metagenome (IMG submission 10682)
CCACATGAGAGATTGCTCCCATCGATTCCACCTGTTTCCGGATATCGAAAGTTCCGGCTTTGTGCGCTTCAGAACTGTAAGAAGATATTGGCGTACCTGCGTGGCGGGCCATTTCCAGAAATTCCTTTCCTTCAGCGACCCGGTAGCAAAAAGGTTTGTCGATAAAGGTCGGAATGCCTGCCTTTACAAATGGTTCTGCCGCTTTCAGATGAAATTTGGGATGTCGGTGGTCGACAATCAGGGCATCAATCTTGCCGAGCATCTCCAAAGGATCTTTTACCATATTGGGGATTTGCCCTTTCTGCATGGCCACCCGCGCAAATTCCTCCGTTTCTCCCCAGACATATTTGAGTTCAACTCCCGGGAAAAGCTTTTCGATATTAAACAGCTTGCCATAGCCGACGGTATGCGAATTTTCAGCTCCGATAATTCCGATCCGGATCGGCTTTTCATCCCCTGGCACCCCGGATAACAGGTTTGCCGCCATCGTTCCCGCAGAGGAAAAGGTCAAGGCAGTAATTGCAGAACAAGCGCTCACATTTCGGAGAAAGGATCTTCGCGTTTCCATGGATCTTTAATGGGTTAAATTATTTATTGACAGATATTTCACTTATGTAGATCTGTGCTTTTTGTCCCACGGTGGGGTAGGGCGCCGGCATAAACTTGTTTCCGGACATTTTCAGCTTGACATAGCGGAAAGGTTTTGTATTCCCGGGGATTTTAAAGATATGCGTACGGATATTTTTTTCATTGGTCTGGTTCCCAGTTATTTCAATTTTTCCAACCGGAACAAACCCCTTCTCTTTTTGATCAGAGACCAGGCACTCGATTAAAGAAGGATGGAGGATTCGCCGGGCATCGGTATCCCACAGTGTAGTCATTTCGACGGTTGAGGCATTCACGAGGGTGTCAAGGTCAATGTTCAGTTGGAGATGGTCTGTCTCCCATCCGATCCAGGCGGGCTTGGATTGATTAAGGTCACCGATTCCCCCGTCCGTGAGCAGGGACAAATCGGCATGGTTGTATTTATTCATCGAATTCGGCATCGGGTCCGGGACCACCCGCTTATGGAAGGCGAAATTGTTTTGCACATAAACTTTACCGGCGGTTTGCCTGCTCATGTCGTAATAGGCCCTGGCTGTAAGATTGTGTTCGCTCATTACACCGATCTTTTCACGCGTCATGACCGCGTAAAAGTTATCCAGGATGGCATCCATTTTTTTTGATTTTACCGTTCCTGAGTTATCCCACCACCCTCGGGGACCGACAATATTTGTTTTCCCAATTTCAAGGATGGCATAACTAAGCGGCAGGCGTGCGACTTCGACATGGTGCAAAAAAGTGGTGTCATTATGAGCCACCGCTTCTGCCTGATCGAAATAACCGCTGTATTTTTCAAGGTTCTCAGCGGTCAGATAGGTATTTTGATGAATAGACGGGGGGCCGAAGATATTAAGCCTGTCCCCTGAGTTTACCATATCTTTTTGAAGCTCGTCGATGTATTTCCGGATCCAGGTGGCTGCACCGCCATAAAATCCTGTCAGGAACTGATCCATCGTTGCCGAAACATCGATATTCGGGTTCCACAGCAGTTTTGAAATCAGGTGTAACCGTAGTTCAACGAATTCATGTCCCTCGGCAATATCCGACTGTTGGTAATGATCAAAGACATTATTCTTTACAAAAAGTTGAATATTAGGTTGCAGCACGAATAAGTTTGGATGGGGCGAGATAAAGTGATGATAGTTAATCGTGTAGTCATAGGTGGCCATATGCTTGCAGATTTTTCCCCAGTCAGCAATATCTTTCACGAACTGCTTCGCAGCTTTCGAGGTATCCGTCGCAATTGGCCTGCTCCGGTCTGTTTCAATCGAACAAAGAGTAATATGCACATTATCAATCGGTTTTGTTATTGCCGGAGCCGACTGGGTATAATTATAGGCATATGTGCAGATCATCTTATCCGGAAACTCTTTGGCTACCTGATTGACAAAGCGGATTAACGGTCCGGATTGACTCTTCTCTTCCTGTTCAATTTTAAGGCATTTATCACACAGGCAGGGATTGCCATAATCGTTCTGGGCAACCGACCAGTAAATCTGTGTGGGATTGGCAGCCATCTCCTTTCTCAGCTTCTCAATGGCAATTTTCAGAACCTCAGGATTAGTAAGACAGAGTTGGGTTGGCATTCGTTTACCCTCCCTTAAGGCATAGTATTCCGGGTGGGCTTTGAAGTAGGTTTCCCAGGGTACCAACCAATTGAACGAGTGTGAGGCAAAGATATAACGGCTAAAGAGCCGGTTCCAGTCCATGAGGTCTTCGTCGTTTTGGTAAGCCTGGGAGAAATAATTCACAATCCGGTAATTATTCACAGACGAGTCGGCAAGGTTGATTAATGGAAGTTTTAGATTTTTACTTGCCGGGATTACCTTAAAAGTGGGGCTGTACAAATGACAACCCAGGTAGGTCTCGAGAATTGTAACAACGCCGTACACGCATCCTTTCCGTTTGCCACCCAGGATGGTCACCGAACCATCTTCAGAACTCCTGATCCGGTAGCCATCATAGTGCAGTCCAGTAGTTTCCTTGATGAAAATTCCCTTTTGTCCGGATTTTAGGTTGCTGGTAATGGGCAGTTCGCACCCGGATACCTGTTTGACGTATTTTTGCAGCAAAGTTGCCGCACGGTTCTCCTGGTCATTCGGCTTTACAGGTATAATGATGGAATATTGGCTTATTCCATTGGTTACCAAATTTATAGAAGGCAAGTTGGTGCAGGCAAAGGTCAGGATTAGAAGTAAAACGAACAGGAATTGATTTTTCATTTATGTCTAAATTTTTACCACAGAGTTTCACAGAGTGAGGCACAGAGTTGCAAGAGTTCATTAATTGGCAAGACGCTTTATCCCATTCTTTAAAGATGAGACATTAAAATTATTAAATACTTTCTGCAGATCGTTCCAGATTTGTTTTATCGCCTTTGAGTTCTTTGAGTCGGTTTAAATCGTCCTGCATCTTGTCTGCAAAATGGAACATGTCGGAGCTGTGCATGATGATTGTTGCACCTGCTTTGGCCCACTCCATCTGTAGGTCAAGTGTTCCTCTGGAACCGTTATGTCCCCCTGCTGCCACACCAAATTCCCTGGCTTTTTTGATAATCCCGCAGCTCAGGTCGAGAAACTCCTTACTCATGTACCGCTCCGGCATATCATAAGACGTTGAGAGGTCGTGAGGTCCTATGACGATTCCATCTACACCTGGACCATCCACCGACTGAATGGCGAAGAACTCCTCCATATTGGCTAAGCCGGCCGGGCTTTCGATATTGATCAGCAGCGTATGATTTTTATTGTGGTTCATCAGATATGCCTCGAGTTCGGGGGTTGGTTTCTCCTTGCCATAGAGAAGCCGTTTTAGCTTTTCACCTTTCAGCGGACGGTATTTTACTGCCCCGACAAGGTCATACACATCCTCAATTTTTTCGGTATATGGTACGAGAATTGCCCCTGCACCTGCATCCAATGCCCTGGTCGCCATAAACGGGTCAGGCTCGAGGATCCGGACAATCGGGTTGATTCCGGCAGCTTTGTAGGCACGGCACATCCAACTCAGGGTCTCGGGGTTATAAGCGACATGCTCGTCGCAAAAAAAGACATAGTCGAGGTTCAGGCTCAGCATCACATCAAACATCTTGGGAGATGCGGAAGTGATCATGGTGCCGTACACATTCTTTCCTGAACGCAATGCGTCTCTGAATTCTTGTCCTACCATTATTTCCATTCTCCTTCCTTGCCCAGGGCGGCCACGGCTGCCTCTCCAAAAGCTTTTGCAGCACTGTTCATGGTGCCGGCAATTTTGATTTGTTCATCCACTTCGTCAAATTTCAAGGCGGCCTTGATGACTGTATCACACTCATTATTATCCATAAAGAGTGATGCTTCAAGGATCCGTGGCTGGTCTTCTTCCGGAATAATCAGAAATCCGTGTTTGTCGGCATGAATCAGATCGCCCGGATTTACCCTGGTTCCAAACACTTCAACCGGTTCTCCCCAACTTATCGGAGTTGCGTAGGCATGTCCTACACATAACCGGCGGGCAATGGCTTTGAATCCTGCACTCTTCATCTCGTCCAAATCACGAATCGCACCGTCAACGATAACACCCACACACCCGAGTGATTTATGGCTGTTTGCACTAACTTCACCCCAGAATGAACCGATCACATTGGGTTTATCGAGGTCCTGCATCACAATAATTTTAGGGCCGGGAAGTAAGGCAATATATTCACGGTATTCGGCCCATGCATTCGGGTTTGAGCCCGGAGTTGAGGGTTTAATGGTGACAGTCACGGCATAACCGATCATTGGCCCGAATTCAGGCATGAAATCTTTGGTCTCTTCCAGGTTAAACCCTGAAGTCCGGGCTCTTTTGGTAATCTGCTCCCATCCATTGTAGATGGTTGGGGTATTCCAGCGTTTGAGTTTTAGTAATTCACTTAAAGGTAACATGGTATAAGTCTATAATTTTAAGATATTTTTTCCTGAGATAATTTTTCGCCCCTGGCTGCTGGCTTCTGGCAATTAGCTTGTTTTCCCGGAGCTGGTTGGCTATTCTTATTTAGCTCTACATTATCTGTTCACAACGTTTTGTGGTGTCCCCTTCAGGAAAGCATTCAGATTTTCAACGGCAGTATTCATCAGCCGCGACCTTGACTCCTTCGGGGCCCAGGCAATATGAGGGGTGATCAGGCAGTTTTTGGCCTTGAATAACTCATTGTTCATTTCGATAGGTTCGGTGGAAACGACATCCAGCGCAGCACCTGCCAGTTTCCCGCTGTTCAATGCCTCTGTAAGATCTTTTTCAACGACCAGAGGTCCGCGCGAGGTATTGATGATCATTGCCCCGGTTTTCATTTTGGAGATATTAACCTTATTGATGATCCCCTTAGTGCTTTCAAAAAGCGGACAATGTAAACTGATGATGTCACTGTTTGCAAAAAGATCATTAAGATCGGCATATTGGCATTGATCTCCGTCGATTCCACTGATTTTGTTGACATCATGGTAGAGCACCTTCATACCGAAAGCCATCGCAACATGTGCTGTTGCCTGACCAATGCGGCCGAAACCCATGATTCCCAGGGTCTTTCCTGCCAGTTCGATCAGCGGTGTATTCCAGAAACAAAAATCGGGACAGTTACTCCAATCCCCGTTTTTAACTGCCTGGCTGTGGTCTCCCACATGATGGCATAATTCGAGAATCAGCGCGAAGGTAAACTGTGCAACGGCCGTGGTTCCGTAAGTTGGGATGTTGGTAACCGTGATTCCCAGGCTTTTGGCTGCATCGGTATCTACTACGTTATAACCCGTCGCAAGCACACCGATATACTTCACGGATGGTGCCTGTTCAAGGACCTCTCTCGATAAAGGTGTTTTATTCGTAAAGATTATTTCAGCCGAACCAATGGCCCTGATGATCTGAGCTGCCTTTTTCTCTGTCCGGTCATAAACGGTTAATTCTCCAATTTTTTCAAGACCTTCCCAGCTCAGATCGCCCGGGTTTAAGGTATATCCATCCAGTACTACTATTTTCATATTCAATATTTATTCTTTTAAATTGGTTAATAGTCATTGCCATTTTTCATCAAACCCAGCAGGTTTTAATTTCATTGAAATTTAAATTGAGAGTAACAGGATGGACTCCACCGGAGTCTAACTTGTCAACTTTATTTCATCATCTATAAACGTATGACCTCCCCGAGGTCATTATATGGTCATTTCCCACCCTTTTTCGTATTCCCTCGACCATAATTTCATGGCACCGTGATCGTTGAGGATGTGTCCGTTTTTTGGATCAGTATACAAAGTCCTGCCGACCCGCTGGGAGATATTTCCCAATTGGACGAGCAAGGTGCTCTTATGCCCGCTGTTGATCCCCGAATTCAGTGCCATACCTTTGGATATTCCATCGAGAAAATTCTGAAGATGCAGTGAATCAAGTGTTTCTCCGGGATTCATGAGGTTTGAGGAATCAACCTTTACATCACTTTTGACACTCTTAATTACTTTATCGTCCAATCCAAAGATGGTATAGTCATTCCCGCCCTGGGTGATCAATGTCCCTTTTTCACCATAAAAGGTAACCCCTACACTGGCACCTTCATTGTTATGGGGATTGCAGCTGCGCCCTTCCCATGTCAATGCCGTATTGTTGTCAAATTCCATACTGATCACCTGGGTGTCAGGAGTTTGCCAGTCATCCTGAAAGCGGTAGCGCCCACCCGATGAGTTGACCTTTGAGGGATAATCGGTTCCCAGACCCCAGCGCATAAGATCGACCATATGGGTCCCATTGTTGAGTGCCTCACCAGTGCCCCAATGCCAGAACCAGTGCCAGTTGTAATGCACGTAATTGTCTTTGTAAGGCATACGTGTTGCCGGTCCCTGCCATAAATCCCAATCGAGCCACGAAGGTACGGGTGCTTCTTTGCCAATACCGATTGAAGCACGATTGTTGGCATACCAACCTTTAGCAAAGTAGACCCGGCCGATAACCCCTTCTTTAAGTTCCCGGATCCCCTGGATGACATTGGGCCATGATCTGCGCTGGTTTCCCATCTGCATCACCTTGTTGTATTTTACTGCACCCTGGACAAGCATCTCCCCCTCGGATGGTGCATAGCTGCATGGTTTTTCCAGATAGACATGTTTTCCTGCTTTCATGGCGAGCATTGCTGCAGGGGCATGCCAGTTATCGGGTGTGGCAATAACAACCGCATCAATATCGGGACTTTCAAGTGATTTCCGGAAGTCTTTAAACCCGGTAGGTTTTCGACCTGTTATCTTTTCAATCCTGCTACAGCATTTTTCAATGGCTCTGGAATCTACATCACATACATGGATAATTTCACAGGTATCCATTTTTGAAAAATTCTGGGCAAGTGAATTTCCACGTGAATTCACCCCTATTGAGGACAATCTGATACGTTCGTTAGCTCCGGCAATCCGATTGTAACTCCGGGCGCTAAATCCCGGAAGAATTCCACCCACCGCAATGACAGCTGATCCGGCTGCTGCCATTTTAAGATATTCACGTCTTGTTGTCATGGTTCGTCAAATTATGTGGTTATTTTTTCCTTTTTGCCATTTCTAAAGCTGTAGTTGTGATATAGTATTTTGCCAGTGTATTCGGGACTTCCCATTTAGGCAAATCCTTATGTATGAGGTAGCCGACGAATACTTTAAAGGTTGGATCATTTGCGTTTTCCAGTTCCGAAGGTATAACAATTTGAAACATTTTTGATTCTTCAGTGAATGAAATTCCGGGGTATTCTGATTGGAGCCGGAAAATCGTTATTTTTAATTGAGACCTGAATTGCTCCTCGGATATTTTACTATTTTTTTGGATACAAAGTTTTGGCCTTTTTTGTCCGTATACCTGTTGAATCAGTAATGTGCTTCTGCTCCCTTCTGCATAACCATTCCTAAGATCGTTACCATCGGGGGGTGTTGCAGGACGCCATTCAACCTTTACCTGGGTATAAGCACCATTCAAAAGGTATGTTATACTTCCGTTTGCATATACCTCGAGGGTGGAATCCTTCGTGTATTGGGCAAGGGATGACGGGATAGACGGTAAGGAGGTTGCCGCTGAAAATTCCGCACCTGTAAGACCAACTGACGAGCGATTTGCGGTTAGAACTTTAATGTCTTTTTGGTAATCAAGTACTTTATCCGGAAACATTTTCCAGAAAGTAAGGTCGATCAGGTGAGTGGTTACATCCACAATCCCTTCTCCCTGCTCCAGTACGTCAAAATACCAGGCGGGGCGTGTCCCTTTTCCTCCACGGTAGAAATGATGAACGCTTGACTCCATAACAGAAGGATGATCAGCCGTTCCCGGCAGAAGCTTACCGAATAACAACGTATCCTGCATCAGCGACCTCTGAACACGGTTAATCAGGCTGTAACGCTCCGTCATCATATCAAACATCAAAAGTCCTTTGTTTTGTGCCAGCTGATATACATTTTCAAGCCGTTGAAAACCAGCCCGGTTGATTACCATTGGTTTGTCCGAGAAAACGTTCATCCCCGCATTGACCGACTGTTCGATGTAGTCGATCTTAATCCGGTTATTCCCTGCAAGAACCACGACATTTCCCTTTTTATCTGCTGCCATTTTTTCAAGATAGTCTTTCCCAAAATAGGAGATCTCATGCCATCTGGTCGGATTTATTTTCCTCGTATTAAAGGCGTTGATCTGCTGAAAATAGGGAGTCACATCCTCCTGAACAGGGGCATAAACATATACATTAGAGTCTATCCGGTCAATCTGATCGCTTTGAGCGGCTGCAGCATGACTATGGGTAGGATCAAGCTGGATAATCCGGATATCTCCTTCTTTTCCCTGAACCCTATCAGCGGATTTCGGAGGCTGACTGCATGAACAGCAGACAAATAAAATCAGTAAAAGGTCTGGGATTTTGATTGGCATCTCTTTGTCTTGAAGCGATTAAACCTTAAAGAATAATTTCTTTCTGTAAAGTATCCAGGCAATAACAAAGCACGAGGCTGCAGAAAAGATTGACCATACAAGCGATGCATTAATAGCAGCGACTCCGTGATTTATCAAACCGTCGTATACCAGGTCCTGGATATGCGTGTATTGGTAGATGGTCTGGAAGATATCCGCCATCACATAAATGGCAATGGCGTTGCTCCCAAAAATAATCCCTGCCCGGGCCAGTAAATTGTTTTTATAGCCCTGAATATCAATTAACCAAAGAGAAATCGCCAACATTATTGAGGCCCATCCCGAAGTATAAAGGACATAAGAACTTGACCAGATCTTTTTGTTGACCGGGAATTGCCAACCCCATATTGATCCGGCAAATACCCCTGCCACTCCGGCAATAAAAAGCCATATTATTGTGTTTTCTGTGATTTTCCTGGTAAGGATCAGGCGACCGGCCAACATTCCGGTTATCCCTGTTGCTATGGCAGGGAAAGTACTGTAAAAACCCTCTGCGCTCCATCCATGTTTGCCAATCATTTCGTAAGGAAAAATCAACCGGTCCACCCATGCTGCAAAATTTACAGCAGGTTCAATAGTTCCGGCACTAAATGCACTGGTTGAAATAAAACTCATCGTAATCCAGTAAATAACCAGTATCCCACCGATAATATATAGCTGTGTTTTCCAGTTGGTATAGATAAAGAGGAATGCACAAACTACAAAAACAGCAGCAATTCGTTGCAAGACTCCAAATAAATTTATCCGGTCGAAATCAAGATCCGGTAAATAGTGCAAAAAGAGTCCGATCAGGTAAATCTTTAAACCCCGGATCAGTATCTTTTTCACCATCTCTTTGCGTGGTTTAGAGGCCGCCATCTGTTTGGAAAAGGAGAGGGCAATCGAAACCCCAACAATAAAAATAAAAAATGGGAAAATAAAATCAGTAGGTGTTGTGCCGTTCCAATTCGGAATGGACAAGCGGAGCATACATGTAGCCCCATGACCCGGGATAATTCACCATGATCATCAGGGCCATCGTAAGTCCGCGAAAAATATCTACAGCAAGTATTCGGTTTGGATTGTCCATTAATTTTTATTTTCGAATCGGTTCATAATCTCTTTCCAGTTTGTGAGGATAATTCCCTCATCTTTAAAAAATTGAATGACAACCGGATCTGCAAACAATTCAGCCTCCCAGGCTCGTTGCTGCCATGTTCCGGTGATTGTCTTCATATTTTCTGAGGCCATTGACGGGTGGAAAATAATTTCAGTTAGCCCTGCCTGTAATGATTTCACCATTTTGAAAAAATTATCCCGTTTTGCCACATAGGTCGGACCTTCCGGGACACTTGTGAAATTATCCAGTTTTGGCAGCTTGTATTCACCAATCTGACTGATCACGCCGTCGGGAAGCGGATAGCCGGATGCTTTTTTAAAATTTTCGGCGATCTCCGGACTTGAAACATTGATGATATTGGCAGGAATATGGTACTCTTCAGCAACCTTCAGGAAGACTTTAACATATCCGGCAGATTCGTACAAGGTTCCCATATGGGTATCGATATGGCCTGGCCGGTATCCCAGGGCTATCGACTTGTCAATTTGTGCACGGATCTCTGTTTCAACCTCTTTATCCGAGGCATGCATGATCACGTCAGGAACTTCGTGCCATAGTTTTCCTTCCGGATCAATTAAACCGGGGACTTTAACGGGGTCAGATACCGGTCCCCAACGGTAATGATCCCATTCACTGGTAAGGGTAAGATGGAGTCCGATATCTTCGTCAGGATGATTTTTCGCCCACGTTATCATCGCTTCTGCATTGGGACAGGGCATCATAACTGCCGCGGAATGGAGAAAGCCGCCTCCAAGGTAATGTATAGCTGCAGCGTTGGCCTCAGGGCACATCCCGATATCATCGCAATGAAGGAGTAAAACCTTCTTCCCTTTTGGAAATCGGAGTTTTTCAGCGGAAGTCTCCTTTTTCTCGCCGGCAGTGACCAATTTAACACAAGCCATCATTTCATCCCTGAAAGCATTCATCTTTGATTCGCTGCAAACCTGATCAAATACCTCGCGGGGCTGTCCGAGTTTCATGGCCTGGTATCCGGGATCAACCAGATCAGGCAGACTGATATTAATCAAATGCTCAATCCTTTTACGGACTTCTGCATCCGAATTCAACTCCGGGCTCAGGTATTTTTTCAGTGCTGCGAGGATCCGGTAATCTTCAATCCCTTCGCGAACCGCTTCCCATCTGCGGCTGGTAATGGATTTCATTACTCCGGGATAAACCAGGTTATATTCCAGTTTGATTCTTGACCACGGGTTCTCACCCGACAAATTATAGCACCAGAAGCCAATTCCCGACACTCCGTTTCTTAAAGCAAGAAGGGCGGCTGTCCGGAATTCATAGATCAGGTTGATATTTTTGATATTCGGACCAACAGGGCGGGAAGAGGCATAGGAACAATTATAAGACCAGAGGAATTTCCCTTTGGTCCTCATCACGTTCATCTCGGGCGTTTTATCAGCTACCCAGTCGATCGTAGGACTCCAGATGTCGAGGCATTTGGCCATGGCCTGGAACATGGGGAGTTCGCCTCCGCCATCGGTATAAATCATGACATCAGGATTTATCTCCTTTGAAATCAGCCCAAGCTGAACCAGGTGGTTGACAGCCTTCCAGCCGCTTCCACCCGGTTCGTCAATCGGATAAAGGGCAAACTGGTTCGTGTTCACTCCAAATTCCGTGAGGTGAGAGACCAGCTCCTTCAGATACCGGCCAAATTGTTTTTTATAATCTTCACCTGCAAATTCCTCTTTAATCCCCGGCATGCCGGACACCAGAAAGAAGGCATCTTTCCCTTTGAGACCGTTCAGAACCTTGTCGGTTTCGGTAAAGTCAAAACCGGTCAGTTCATTTTTCGGATTATAGGTAAATGCCGGATTCGGGAGCTGAAACACATTGTTCCCATGGTCCAGCAGGGTCGGGATATCGGGGCCGGTTGACGGAGACCAGGTGCATAAATGAAAATCAGTGGTAGGGGCCATTTTGAACGGAAGAACATCAAATGCGATTTTCACTTTGGTCTCAGGTGCAGCAACAGCATGAGGACTTGTTGGACAGTCAAGAACCCCGGCACCATTCAAAGCCTGAATGGTAACATCCACAGTCTGTTTGCCTGATTTTATTGCCTCTCCAATTCTTACATCCAGCCACACTTCCCGGCTTGAAAGGGAAGGAATCGCGATGACCCCTGATTCATCCATTTCGGGCAGGGCATCCCAGGACTCTTGTCCCAGTGAGGAGACGGTAGTGATGGTATGCAACGGTGTGATCTTGATGCCATTATTCTGGTTGTCAATAACTATTCTGGCATTGAGGAGATGGTCGGTGACGTTAAAAAGCACTACCGGAACCGGGTGATGTTCTCCGGGAACCACCGTGTGATTTAATAAAACAGGATTCCCGACTGATACCGGTAATTGTTTGTCTACATTACGATTTTCCCATTTGTTTCCTTCGAAGGCGATCAGGCTTGTCCCTGCGCCGAGGGTGGCTGCTTTGGTTACGATCTCACTGACTGAGATTGCCCGTTTTGCCTGTTCGTTCAATCCGGCAGTTTGTTTGATCGTAGTTTGGACAGCAGAAGCCTCACTTACCGGAACTCTTTGCTGTTGTCCCGAAAGCAGGTTCGCTGTTATTTGAATATCTGCAGCCTCTTTACGAAGTGCATGGGCCGAAAGCGGTAAAACAGGTTCAACCTGATCAGCAGCATTGTTTAAGGTATTGATGGACCGTGTTGTCAATGCACGGTCGTTTTCAAACGGCTGCAAGTTAACTTCACGCGATGAGGCGAGTAATTCCTTGCCATCGCCGTTCGATAGGGACCAACTGAACCGGTAACTTCCCGGCAGGGTATAATCGACCGGCAGCAATAACAGACCTTCATTCCTATAAATATTCGCAACTGCATAATTTTTGGCNCCGTCAGGAGTAATGCATACCACCTTTGCTTTTAAAGGATTTGTACCNGGCTTTGGATTGTAAATATTAAACCGGATCTTTTCACCGGTAAACAGTTTATTCCATGACAGATTTTGGGGAACCATCCTGAGTTCATCCGACTTGGTCAGGCCAAACCACGAGCCGGTATTATGGATATTGCACCGGTAATTTGACCACTGCATTTTGGGGTTTTTGGTCAACGGAGTTTCGAAGCAATAGGTGAGGCCCGCTTCACCACCAGTCAGTATCAGGTCAAGTTTATCACTATTTCCGGTGACATGTCCAAACGAGGGGGTGACATTGATTGTTCGTGATGGAAGCTGACGGTTGAAAACTACTTCGCCCAGATTGTTCAGAACCAGTAAATTTCCTTGCTGGGTCGACAGAATATATTCCGGTTTCCCGTCGTTGTTGATATCGCCGATAGCCCCGGGGGCTAAACTGCGTCCCTGCATATCGATTTTCCAGACGACATTCCCTGCTTCATCAAAACGGTAAATTAAACCGGTATGTGTAACCAGAAAAATGTCTGCTTGTCCGTCCTGGTCAATATCTCCCACCGAGATCGATGATGATACCGGCACATTGGTTGGATATTGCCATACCGCTTTTCCCTGCGCATCCAGACAATATATTTCACCATTACCCGAAGCTGTTATAACGTAAGTTTTTCCGTCTGAAGCGCCGTACATTACCGGTGCTGAGGTTGACCAGGACTCGGAGGCAACGCCGATCTTAATCCGCCAGAGCTCTGAAAGATCATTCCTCAGGGCAGTGATTGAGCCATCGGTTGTAGCAATTACAATTTCTGAATTCCCGTCGCCATTCAGGTCGCCTACTGTTGGACTGACCGGTTGTCCAGCGATGGTGGCTTTTTTAATCAGTTTGCCGGTTAAAGCTTCAAAAAGCCAAATGGTACCTGTGATATCAGTTTGTATGACTTCATATAATCCGTCCCCGTAAAGATCTGCAACAACGCTTGCAGACCATTCTGATCCGCCATTCAAGTCTGCCTGCCATGCGACATTCCCATTGCCATCCAGGCAGGTCAACTGGCCATGGTTATCGGCCGCATAGATTAAAGCAGGTTTACCGGCACGTTTTAATACAGTCGGGTAAGTCATGAAACGACCTTTTGATCTCCAGCGCCACAAGTCGTGGCCATCTTTGCCAACAGCAATCACTTCTTCCTGGGAAGTTATTATGGCCTCATCCCGGCCATCGTTATTGATGTCGGCAACCGTTGCCGAGCTTTCAATAAAACACTTTTGATTGGCGGTCCACTTTAATTCCAGGTTTAATTTCTGGGCAGAGAGCAGTTTGGATAATAAACAAAGGGCAAAAGCCAAAGTAATAAATCGCAGGTGTTTAAACTTCCGGTAAAATGATTGACCGGTCATAAATTGATCAGCAATTTTAAGCATGATTCGTCCAATTTTTAAATGAAATTTTTCATTCCAGCCGGTAATTTACTGATTCCGGTTATTTTTTGTGATCAAACCTCCTCATAATCTCTTTCCAGTTTGTGATGATAATGCCTTTATCTTTAAAGAATTGGATAACCATGGGGTCTGCAAACAAATCTCCTTCCCAGCCGCGTTGTTGCCATGTTCCGGTAATTGTTTTCATGTTTTCAGTAGGTACAGAAGGATGGAATATAATCTCTGTTAAGCCTTCCCTTAGCGATTCAACGAGTTTGAAAAAGTTTGCCCGTTTCTCTTCATAGGTTTTCCCAGGGCCAACGCTGGTGAAATTATCCAGCCGGGGCATTTTGTAATCATTGACCGACTTAATCACCTCATCATTCACAGGGTAACCCTGCTTTTTGAAATTTTCGGCAACTTCCGGATAGGTGAGGTCAATAACATTTGCAGGGATATGATAGGCTTNTGCAACTTTAAAGAATGCCTTTACATATCCGGGAGTAGCGTAAAGGGTTCCCATATGGGTATCAATATGGCTTGGCCGGTAACCCATAACAATTGATTCTTCGATCTGCGCACGAATCTCTGTTTCGACCTCTGCCGCTGAGGCATGCATGGCTACATCGGGGACTTCGTGCCATAACTTTCCATCGGGATCAATTAATCCCGGAACTTTTGACGGATCGGAAACCGGCCCCCAACGATAATGCGACCACTCGCTGGTTAGCGTCAGATGAAGCCCAATATCTTCAGCGGGATGTCCTTTGGCCCAATTGATCATCGCCTTGGCACCCGGACAGGGCATCATTACAGCGGCAGAATGGAGGAAACCTTTTCCAAGGTAATTTTGAACGGCAGCATTGGCTTCGGGGCACATCCCTGCATCATCGCAATGCAGGAGTAAAACTTTCTGACCTTTGGGATATCCGAGTTTCTCAGCCCAGGTTTTTCCGGTCATCTCCAACTTCTCAGATTTCCCATTTTCTTTAAGGGTTAGCATTTTTGCGGATAAGGCAGCCGGATATGCGGCATATGGCGATCACTGCGATAATTGACCCCAGGTATTTTGTGGCTCTATCAACGGCATTGTCTGAAATTATTTTTATAAGTAATTGAATGATTGAGTTTTTCATTTGTTTTTAGTTTTAGATGTCTCTTTAAATCGTTCGTTTCAGTTTCCAATTGGTATAAAATCTTCTGTATTGTTGCTTAGTTAGTGATTTTAGCCGGATCAATTATCACGTGCTTAATTGCTTCACCTTTGTGTGATCCCACTGCATAGGAGTAGGAAATATGCAAATGCCCGTCACTGGTTTGGATCACACAGGGATAAGCATAGCTCCCTTTTTTTGTTGGATCGTATTCGATAAGTTCTTTCCATTTCCAGGTGGTACCTTCATCATCAGAAAGGTAAATCGAAAACCGGTATCGGCCATCATTACTGTCATTGCCGACAAATGCCCATTTCCCGTCTTTTAAAACACAGATTTCCACGCTTGCTTCATTCGGGATATCGGTCTTTCTGGAGGCGCTCCATGATTCGCCATTGTCGGTTGAAGTGCTTGTTTGCACGCGGGTTGGAGAATCTCCGCTATCGCGCATATAGGCTACAATATCCCCGTTTTTCTTTACGGCAAGGGCTGGTTGGATGGGGCCACGACCTACGATAGGAAGACTAGGCCTCCAGGTTGCACCGTCATCATCGGAGATGGCAACCATCGAAAAATTAAATCCGTCAGAGTAAAGGGGCAGTAAAATTCTTCCGCTTTGGAGTGTAATCGGATGAATCCGGGTCATCCATCCAAGGCTTCTTTTTAACAAATCCTTACTCGCTTCCTTTATCAAATTGTCATAAGTGGGTGCATAAGATGCCCACCCGTTATCGTTCTCAGGTAGCTCCTTAAACCTTTTATCGACCTCTTTAACAAAACTCTCATCCGGTTTTAACAGGATATTATCCTGCCATTCCCAAACAGGGGCTTCCTCCCCATTATAACTGGTGGATGTTCTGAATCTCAGGATGGCATCTTCCCATTTGTTTGCCTGTACAGCGACCCAGAAGAGGAATAGCTTCCCATTGCGATTCAGGAACAGAACGGGATTGCAATCCGGAATTCCTTTGGTATCAGCCATAAGAAAGGGTGTTTGCCAGGTATTTGTCCCTTTTTTCATCCTTGATCCCATAATCCGGACATCATCTGCTGACCGTTCTCCGCTACCCTGAAACCAGGCTGCCAGCAAATCACTGTTTGGAAGCATAACGATGGAGCTTCCATGGGTATGTTCGTTTTGCAGCGGGAAAATAATTTCTTCACTGACAATCGACTTTTTTTCGTTCCTCGTTTGCGCCGTCCCGCTATAGCCGGTCATCAGCGTCAGGAACAAAATCACTAAAATTTTATTAATCATTGTATTTCAATTAAATAGGTTGTTGATGTAATTTTATTCTGTAGAAGCGCGATTAATTAATTCGGCCAGATTCCATTTACAATTGGTTTGGATTTGATCAACGAAGGATCTATTACCACGTGCTTGATTGATTTTCTGTTCCAGGTATAGGTAATATGAACCAGGCCATCCTTTGTCTGAATGACAGCAGGGTACGAATATTCGGTATCAAAATCCGGATCATTTTCGAGTAAAACCGCCCCATTCCAGTTAATGCCGTCCATGAGAAACAGAAACATTCAGAATATTTCTCGATCTCCAGTTGTGTTTTATATCGTAATGGTTGTAAACCAACATATTTTCTCCGTTTTTAAGGCTTAGGGCGTCAATTCCGGAGTCTGGGTTTGGTAAAGGAGTCGGTTCAAATCTGGTCCAGGTTTTACCGGAATCAGACGACCATGAAGTGAGGATTATACGGCTTTTACTGCGGCATAATATTTGAATCTTTCCATCCGGATGCACCAGAATGGTTGGCTGAATAACTGAAATATCTCTTCCGTCGTTCAAGGACTTTGTCCTGTTCCAGCCGCGTCCGGGATTTTTCGTGGTTTCCATATGCACCTGCCATCCATTATATTCTGTACTTGAAGGGCATAGCAGCTCTCCGTTTCCGAGCAAGACAGGTTTGTTTTTGATAGGTCCCCAGATTCCTTTTGGAAGCCTGGTTGGTTTTGACCAGCTTCTGCCATTGTCCACCGACGATTTGTATTCTCCCCACCAATCAGAGCAATTGGGCCCAACTTTATAAAACAGGAATAGGCGGGATCCTGAATTGTAAAGTACCGGATTCCAGGTAGGATATCGTTTTCCTTTGGATTGCACTCCGTTGGCAACTTCAACCGGGATAGTCCATTTCCCTTTTAAAAAGCTGCTTGACCAAATACCAACATCCGGATTCCGCTCGGCCGTTCCTCCAAACCAGGCAGCGATTAAACCATCTGAAGTCTCTGCGATCGTTGAGGCATGACAGCTTGGAAATGAAACATCCTGTTTCCCAAAAATAAACTCAGAAGTCACGATTGCCTGGGTCCCTTTGAAGGGATTGCCAGCGAAAATAATGTTTGAGATCAGAATGATTAAGGCTGGAATCACAATATTCTTCATCCGAATATATTTTCTTTGGAAATAGTTTCAAATTTTAAGCCGGTTATAGCCGTTTGGTGCATTGATAAACTTAGATCAATAGTATACCTTATCAGATGCAATCAATTTCTTGAAAAAAAATGCTTCGATATGCATCAATAGCGTTCGCTTTTTGCATATCGAAGCATGGTTTATCCGGGGATAAAAGTCGATCTTACTCCATTTGTTTCAGAATCAGCTTAAATCATTCGGGTCATCAGCCAAAATTTAAAGACAGATTAAATAACTCCCTTAAATTCAGCAACGTATTGTTCAATTTTGCGTCGCTCTTCACCTTCATATTTGGTGAGTGGTAAGGCTGCGTAGTCATTGCAGATACCCATTGTTGATAATACGCATTTTAGTCCTCTGATATACTTTGAGCTATTGTTTGTTACGGAATAAATGGTATCATAAAGCCGGATGTTAATTTTGCGCAATACGTCAATCTTCTCAAAATCACGGGCTAATGATGCTTCGTAGAAATCGACGAAAAACCGTGGATAGATATTGGCCCCCCCGGCAATGGCCCCATGTCCTCCCTGCAATATGGTTTCCGGAATAAACAGTTCTGTTCCGGTAATAATTGAGAATTCAGGGATATCCTTGAATGCATCAATCAGATTCGTCTGATAAAACAGATCTCCCGAGCTGTCCTTAATCCCTATAGCACCTAACTGTTGTCCAATCTTCACCGTTTCAATTTTCATATGCATTTTGGTGTGGCTTGGCATGTTATATAATAGGAGTGGCAGTGGTGATCTCGGAATAAGATTTTTAAGATAAAAGACCAGTTCTGCTTGCGATATCGGCATATAATAAGGAGGTGCTACTACAACAGCATCTGCTCCAACCTGTTTTGAATACTCGGCAATTTCAAGTGATCCTTCAAAGGAAGTATCGGTAATTCCAACCATTACCGGGATCCGGTGATTGGTCAGTTCGCAGGTCCGTTTGATAAATTCTTTGCGGAGTTCGTATGAAAGACTCGGAGCTTCACCTGTTGTTCCTAATATGAACAGGCCATGAACACCTCCTGAAACCAGATATTCCACAAGGTTTTCAAGTCCTTTTACATCAAGGGTATTGTTATCGAGAAGTGGAGTAATTACAGGAGGAATAATTCCCCTTAAAGGTAGTTCCATAATGATGTCAGATAAATTATGTTTTAAAAGAGTAAGTTTCTTTATTGTCAAAAAGAAAGAATTTTAAAAATCCTGATCCTTAGTACAAATTAAACGGATCAAGTTCTTTTTTACTTCTATAATCTTGTTCTATTTGCATTGTATTTTAACTGTTATCTGATAATAATCATTTATATTTGTCTTTTCAAGTTAAAAAAATTAAAGCGAAAATAAATGGAAATAATCTATGAAAAGATCTTTGTTTCTCATAACTATTCGTTTATTACCAGGAAGTTGCAGTTGGCATCCAATACCACCAAGATACATTCACACAGGAATTTTGAGTTAAATTACATTGCATCGGGTTCTGGCAAAAGGATCGTTGGGAATAGTATTTCGGGTTATGCAAAGGGAGATTTGGTCCTTTTGGGTCCCCATATACCCCATTGCTGGGATAACCTGGAGACTGAACCGGACACAATTGCCGAATGTATTGTGACTCATTTCAATGAGAACATTATTAGCTCAGATTTTTTTAATATACCTGAGTTGGAGCAGGTCGTGGATTTACTGAAAAATGCCAGTAACGGGATTTGGTTCAAAGGGAAGAAAACCGAAAAGGTTGGCCAGACTCTGAAAAAAATGGTAACTCTTAAAGGTTTAGAGCGTTACATTGAATTGCTGAAAGTATTTCACCTTTTACTTCAGATCGAAGATCGGGAGAATTTGGCGCTACCTTCGGCACTGACCAATTCTTTTGAAAATGACCAGGACCAAATCAATAAGATCTATGAGTATGTTTTCAATAATATTCAGACGGGGATAAAATTAAAGGAGGCCTCCGCCCTGGTCTTTAAGGAACCAGGTTCATTTTGCCGCTATTTTAAGAAGAAGACCAATCAGACATTCATGGATTATGTCAAAAACGTTCGTATTGGAATGGCTGCCAAACTATTAGCGGAAACAGACAAGCAAATAACCCAGATCTGCTACGAATGCGGATATAATAATCTGGCTAACTTTAACCATTATTTCAGGGTAATTATGAAGAAAACACCCTCAGAGTACCGCAAGGAATTCAAATAATCTGGCAATTAAATGAACCGCCAATTTTCAATTTCCGGGATTTATTAATATTCCCGTGTTTAGTTTATATTTCCTTCAAATATCTTCCGGATTCAGAGTAGAAACGTACAGCCGTGCGTCTCTACTTTCAGCCCCCTTATCATTCTATAGGTGTTAAAATTCTATAGGAATCGGACAATAATTGACACATAAAACAGGATTTTCTGACGTTTCTTTGATTAGCCTGAAAATCCTGAAGCATGAAGAAGAATCAATGGAGTACTATATTGGATAAGAAATGTCTATGTTTGTGCATACAACCTTTTTGCCGCACAATCTTTTCATTCTCAGTTTCTATATTTTCAGTTAATTTTTTGGTTCCTTTTATCGGTGCAAAAACGATAAAAGTAGTGATTACTTCACTTTTTATATGCTTTCTGGCTAAAGGTATCCATGCTGCTTCCAATTCGGGGTTTTCTGTTAGAAAAATGATGGTTGAATATGCCGAAAATCCTATAAATATCGATCAAACACATCCACGGTTTTCGTGGATTATATCCTCTGAAGAGCGAAACCAGATCCAATCTGCTTACCGGATACTGGTCGCTTCATCACTCATCAATCTGAGCAGGAATCGTGGCGATTTGTGGGATTCCGGAAAAGTAAAATCGGGTGAAACCATTCAGCATGAGTATGAACCCATGAATCTGAAATCAAATTCCACCTATTATTGGAAAGTGGTCTTTTGGGATAGTGAAGCCAAATCTCACGAGAGTCAGGCAGCTGAATTTGAGACCGCTTTCCTGTCGGCTAACGATTGGACAGCTCAATGGATAGGAAAAGGTTCTAAAATTGAGACGTTACCATCCCAGGGATTCTATAAGGATACCAAAGAATTGTCAGGAATCACAGATACAATTGTTCATGATGGTAATTCATTGTTAATGAGACGAATCATTGATTTACCCAGGAAAATATTATCAGCCAAAGCCTATATAACCGGGCTGGGATTTTATGAGTTTTATATCAATGGCAACCGGGTGGGCGATCATGTTCTGGCCCCTGCCAAGACCCCCTACCATAAGCAAATCCTATACGATACCTATGATATAACCAATCTTTTAACCACTGGGTTGAATGCTATCGGAATCCATTTGGGGAATGGTTGGTACAACCCTTATAAAAAATGGTGGAACGATTACCGGATGCAGTGGTTCGGATCAAAGAAGGCGCTTGCACAAATTCTGGTGAGTTATACCGATGGAACTTCGCAATGGATAACGACCGATAAAAACTGGCGATGGACACCGGGTCCGGTCACTTATAATTGTATTTATGACGGCGAGGTATACGATGCGAACCTCGATCATCAGGGGTGGACTACGACAGGTTACAATGATTCTGACTGGAAACCTGTTACGGTGTTTAATCAAACCAGAGCAATCCTTTGCTCACATCGTATGCCTCCGGTTAAAGTTCATGAAACCTTTAAGCCAATAGAAATAAAAAGCTTAAAAGGAAGAACCAAAGTATATGATTTGGGGCAAAATTTTGCAGGATGGGTTCGCATAAAAGTCAGTGGGAGAAGAAATACAGTGCTCAAAATTAGGTTTGCCGAAGATATTAGTGTGGATGGTACCATCGATGTAACCAGTAACGAATTCGCCAAGGCAACTGCAGAATATCGGATGAAAGGGGATAGTATTGAAACTTACGAACCCAAGTTTACCTGGTTCGGATTTAAGTATGTGGAGATTACCGCTGTGAATGGCCCGCTGAACCTGATTGATATTGAGGGACGGGCTGTCTATTCTGATAATTCTCAAACCGGGACCTTCAGAAGTGACAATCAGCTGGTGAATAAAATACACAACGCAACGGTCTGGTCCCAAAAGAGCAATATGATCGGGTATCCGATGGATTGCCCCCAACGGGATGAAAGGCTGGGCTGGTTTGGCGATGCGCAGGTTACAGCTGAAGAGGCAATGTTCAATTTTGATATGGCCCTTTTTTATGAAAACTGGTTCGAAGGGATTAAGGCTAACCAGGATGAAAAAACGGGAGATATCCCGATCATCTCTCCCAGACCTTATATTCATGATGAAGGGATTGAATGGAGCAGTACTATCTTACAATGCTTTGGCAGTTTTATACTTATTATGGCGATCGGCGGATCTTGCAGCACCATTATTCGACGATGAAGCGCTATATGGATTTTCTTGACCACTCCTCAAAAGACCTGATTCTTCCCAAGGGGTGGATTGGGGATTGGGGAAGTATGGTCAAAGGATGGAAGGAGGGGGAACCGGCTTCCGTCCCAACCGCTTTTTATTACCTCGATTCCCGCATCATGTCGAAGGTAGCGCAGGTTCTGGGGAATAAAGCAGACGAGCTATATTTTAAGAATCTTGGTGAAAAAATTAAAGTGATGTACAATAAATCCTATCTGAATACAGAAACGGCTAATTATACCGATGGGAGTCAGATGGCTAATTCATTTCCCCTTTATCTTGGGATTGTCCCGGAAAACCTCAAAAAACGCGTATTAGACAACCTCCTAAATGATATTGTTGTTAAAAATAGTACTCACCTGACCACTGGTGTTTTAGGCACCAAATATATGCCCGAGGTCCTTGCCCGGCTGGGCCGGGGGGATATTGCCTGGGGAATAATCAATCAGAAAAGTGCCCCGAGCTGGAATGATATGATGCGCAAATATACCACAATGTGTGAATTCTGGACACTGAAACAATCGAAGAACCATGTGATGATGGGGAGCATTGATTCCTGGTTTTACAAATATATGGCTGGCATTCAATTGGATGAAAAGAATCCCGGATTTTCTTCTTTTGTTGTGAAGCCACTTCCATTGGACAGTCTTGGCGCTGCAAATGCGAGGATAGAAACTATGCGTGGAACGATTTCATCAGAATGGAAAAAGCAGGATGGCCAATTGACCTTAAATGTGGAAATACCTTTTAATACTTCTGCCTTAGTCTGCATTCCCGGTGATGAGCTGGCAGAAGTTAAGGTGGGGAGAATTCCTGTAAAACAGGCTTTAGGCATTGAGAATTTAGGCTATAAGGATGGGGCACATCTGTTAAAAGTACATTCAGGAAGTTATTCATTTACAATTAATAAGAAATAGTTTATGCGTTTTGTTGGTTTAATCCTTTTTATATTGATTGGCTGTCAGTCTGAAATCCCCAAACAGGAGGATTTTGCCGCTTATGTGAATCCGTTTGTAGGTACCGGGGGTGACATGATTAACGGGTTTGGAAATATGTTCCCCGGAGCAGCTTACCCCTTTGGCATGATTCAGCTCAGTCCCGACAACGGGGGGCAGGGATGGCAGTATTGTGCAGGATACCATTATCCTGACAGCATGATTGTCGGTTTCTCGCACACCCATCTGAGCGGCACCGGTGTTGGCGACTATTGTGATATATCGGTGATACCAACAACCAAACCGATCGCTGAAAAATATTTTATCCAAAGTGATTCAACTGTTCAGAAAATTATTTCAGACTGTGGGTTCGATCCGAATCATTTTATTAACCGGGATGGCCACTTTGGACCATTTGACAAACATTTTCTGCTCAAATACAGTTCTAAATTTTCACATAAAACCGAAAAGGCATCTCCCGGATTTTATTCGGTAAACCTTCAGGATGACAATATTGACGTTGAATTAACCGTCTCTGAACTGGCTGCAATGCATCGGTATCATTTCAATAAAGATGCTGATATTCAAAATGTTGTATTAAATCTTGGTTTTACAAACAGCGACCAGACTACTGATGCCCTGGTTCGTTACCAATCTCCTGAACTATTCACGGGCTATCGGTTCTCACACGGGAAAGCCAATGTACAGCGTGTGTACTTTGCGATGCAATTTTCACGAAAGATCAAAGAATATAAGTTTTTCAAAACCCAAAGTCTTGAAGGAGATAAACTTGCCAAAGGAAAGGAACTGGCTGCGGCATTTTCTTTCGAGGGGAAGGAAAGTAAGGAATTACTGGTCAAGGTAGCCATATCCTCGGTCAGTGAGGAGGGAGCATTGGCAAACCTGAAGACTATTGATCAGTATGGGTGGGATTTTGATCAGATGCACAAGTCGACTCATGACAAATGGAATAATGAACTTTCGAAAATAAAAGTTACCACATCAGATGCGGAGAAGCGGTCTGTTTTTTATACCTCCTTATATCATAGCTTTATAGCTCCGTATCGCTTTTCGGATAGTGACGGCGGTTATAAAAATTTCAAACAGGTTCCTGATAAGGCGGATGGTTATACCCAGTATACCCTTTTGTCGCTTTGGGATACTTTCCGGGCCGAAGATCCCCTTTTATCACTGGTGCAGCCTAAAGTTGA
>TBL_comb47_HYPODRAFT_10002230_pt1 | contig 24079 bp, 24 predicted proteins | sample TroBogypolimnion_40_FD_10682 | JGI IMG/M metagenome (IMG submission 10682)
GATTATTGCGAAAGAACCATTATTACTCGATGTTGTCTTTGAATGCTGCGGAAAGCAGGAGGCTATAGATCAGGCCATTGACATGTTGAAACCGGGTGGAAAACTGATGATTATCGGGATTCCGGAGTTTGACCGCTGGAGCTTCAGTGTCGACAAGCTGCGCCATAAGGAGATTTGCATTCAAAGTGTTCGCAGACAAAACCATTCGGTTGAAGAGGCGCTTGAATCAATGGAAAACGGCAGGCTAAATGTTGAAAAGATGGCCACCCACCGGTTTGGTTTTGAAGATACCAAGGCAGGTTTTGATCTGGTTTCAGGGTACCGGGACGGGGTAATGAAGGCGATGATTGATTTTAAGTAATTGTATTTTCTAAAAATCAGGCCTCCGGGGCTGAGGCTTAATGAACCGCGGTATACCAGACCAGCATCCCCCGGCTGTCGGGTTCTGTGAGCCTCCGCGCTGTCAGTTTTTACTGGTGGGGCGGGCTACCCGATTGTGCAAATGTTACTTTTGTTACATTTAATAAACATCAATCTCATTTTGTTTTCCTTCATTGCAAAGTTTTGTATACCCGGCATGTGTACCAATCCACTTTACAAATCGATGAATTCTTGAACCTCCAAAATAATATTTGCAAATCAGCCTTTAATTGTTTCCGCCAATATTAAACACAACGCTGTCTGAACCTTTACCTAGAATATCCGCACTATTAAAGGTCGAGATAATCTCATTAGGTTCATTTCAATCAGCTCGTTTAATGATTGACAACCAATTCTCAAAAGATGCTTTACTTCTGGCATTTTTCAGGACATAATCCTCAATCGACTGTTTTTTAATCAAATGTACTTTCATATACTTATCCGAAAATATACACTGAATGTTTCACAAAAGGAAACTATTATCAACGTTTATTTATTGGCAGGATTATTTTTGCAATTTTGAACAAGGATCCATAGCTTGCTCAACTCAGCCGGCATAAATGCAAATATAGATTTATAAGTCGCAGTTCTATCTTTTAAACTTGCAGGTCGTTATTTGAAAGTCTAAGTTGTCTGTTTTAAACTTGCAGGTCGTTATTTGAAAGTCTAAGTTGTCTGTTTTAAACTTGCAGGTCGTTATTTGAAAGTCTAAGTTGTCTGTTTTAAACTTGCGGGTCACTGGTTGAAACTCTCCATAGCCTGGTTTAAACTCCACGGTCATTGGTTGCAGGTCGCAGTTGGCTATAATATAGTTTTTGCAAACAGGTACACCAGGAAGGCGCATTGAACACTAAGCCGGATAACAATATCTCACCTCTTTGTGAACTCAGTGAAAATCCCTTGTGCTTCTTGTGGTTATATTTTTTAAGCGAGACAAAATAATGATTCCCGGCCGCTGTTAATTGACTTCCAGCTCGTCTTTGGAAGGTAACGGAGCAAATGGCTGATGTGGTTCAGTCTGATACCAGAAAGCCACTGATGAAACATCGTCCTGAAGCGGCAGGTAACGCCCTTCGCTCCTCCATCCCAGCGCCTGGATTGTTACTTTCAGATCTTTTTCGAAGCGGATCGGATCGGCAATGTGCCAGCGGTATAAGCCAAAGCGCAAACTCGGTTTGTAGGACTGGTCCGGAAGGATGACCTGATGCAGGCCCGAATAAGGGGAACAAAATACGGTGTATTTACCCTTATGATCAAAGTTATAGGAACCGCAGAAATAATCTTCCAACCCTGTCCCGCATATTGTCGGGAATGATTTGTCTTCGTCCATATAAAACTTAATCTCACCTTCGCCCCACCATCCGTTATTTTTCGACTGCCAGGCAAGATAGGTTCCAACATATTGTCCCTTCCCTTTGATCTGATCAACAATGGTATAGACATCCTTATACTTGATTGGATTGGTCCGGTGAAACTGAGCATGAAAATAGGAGGCATTTTGAGGAACCTCGGTGAGACAATAATCTATCTGATAATAGAGTGACATCTTCTTTTCATCGAGGTTTTCCATTGTGATTTTACATTTTTTCCGGAAAGGCATTGGCCAGTAGCAATTAAAGGCGCTTCCTGGATTTACACACACAGCCAGCGACTGAAGCGGTGCATACTCGCCCCATCCCATCCCAAAGAAATCACCTACCGGGCATTCAACGGAAGGATCTTTTTCGTCATCCCAGTAAATCCTAAGGATTGAATACCGCCAGTTGCCAGTCGGTGTCATCCAGATATGTTCAACAGACCCTTGTCCGTCAATCTCAGCCAGCGTAAAGGTTTGCCCTTTGGCGATCTCAATAAAAGGATTCAGCTTCCATCCCTGTCCCAAATCGCGGGCGGCATTTGAGGCAGATCCCTCGCCTACTGTTGCCATCCCTCCTTTCCCTTTTTCACCGGTAAAGTTTTCAGGACTAATAGAACGGCTTTTTGCATTGGAAAGCATGTAAAGGTTCCCAAGATTATTCTGTATCCCATTGTATGGGCCATTTTGGCTAAATGCCTCACTAAAAAGCATCGTTGATAAAAGAAGCCAGACTAACAATTTTCTCATAAGTAATCAGTTAAAATTAGACAACATCATTAACATCTGCAATATTAGCAAATCTTCGAATGGTTTGCTTCATGCAAATGCTCCGGCAGAAAGAGATAAAAATAATTACAACAGTTTAATCCATACGCATATTCCATTATCATCAAATGCACATTCGGTATAGTATTTTTTATCCAGGGCTCTGAAGGTATTTACCAAATCATCATCAGAGCATTCAAATCCCAGATTGTTTTTAATGAACTGAATATTAAACCCATTATGGGACGATGAATCCCTAAGGTGGTTCAAAAGAAAGTTATAAACAGCCAGCTCCAGCGTAGTAAGTTCCTCTTTCACAGGTAATACTGAAGTGACTTTAATACATTGGGCTGTTCTCAACAAATGAAACAAATCGTGTTCTTCAGCATCGGCCAGCTTATTAAAAGATTGACCTGAATTTTCATTTTCCATTTTCGAATATTTTAAGAATAAGGATAAATATACGAAATTCAAACCAACAATAATACTGATATTTGCTTTGATTTGAATAAAAAAAATTAAATTTGCTCCAGGTTTTTAGACCGGGAATATCGGGGTGTAGCGCAGCTTGGTAGCGCGCGTCGTTCGGGACGACGAGGTCGTCGGTTCAAATCCGGCTACCCCGACAGCGCTCTAATAATTATCAATGACTTACGAATATTTTGAACCGTTTTTAAACCGAGAAGGAAAAGAGAAAGAATTATCATTGATTTGGTAGTTCTTTTTTTTCTGAATAAGGGTTGAGAACACTGTACAATTAATACCCTTAAAGTATTAATTATATCTTAATTTCTTTTGTGGTGACCGCCCTGACCATATTTTCACTGTACTAATATTACCAATTGAAGATTTCAATACATTGAACGACGTTTTGAAATTGTTAGTTTTAATAATTTTTACCTTTTGATTCTAATATTAAATAGGCCTCTTCCCAACTAGGAATTTTATCAGATTCATAACCATATGTTCTACCAGCTGCTATTGAATTAAACGCTTTCATTGCTTTAAGATGCACCCCTTTTTTCATAAAGGCTAACATCATATCACGATTTTCCCAAGCCGATAATGTACAATTATAGCCGTTGATTTTTTTGACTGCACTATATAAATTTCCTTTTGCCGATTTTGCTTCACTAAATGAAGGAATAGCTAAAGTCCAAAATCGTATAAATCCCCACAAACCTTTGGGCTTTAATCCAGTAATTGATATATGCATAATGTTATAATTAGATGATTATTTACAAAGAAAATATTTTTTAATCAATAATTTCACCCCTTTACTTCCAATTGCCTCAGATTTCCCTCATAAAACATTAAACCTTGCCAAAACTTGACAGAGACTTTTAAAAATTAAATCCGTCTTGAACACCTAAATCAAATCCCAGCAAGACTTCTTGTGCTTATAGAGTTGGGAGGATTCTGGAAACTTTTTTATGTATTTATTTTGATTCCAATACCAATTAGGGATTTTGATTACAACCGTATTTCAAGAAACCGTTCTAAAATATTCGGTAAGCGAGATACATGTGTTATTCCAACGTCAGATATGATTGACAGATTTCTGGTTTGACATAAACTGATTGGATATAAATGGATTGATTTTTAAACGATTTTAATGAATTCCAATTTCTCAGTTCGAAACCATGAGTAATAATTATGCAGTAACAATCTCTCATATAAGTGATTAAAACAATAATTAAATATATTCCAATCCCCACTTATACAATTCGGCAAGAATTGGTTCAAGCCTTTGCCCTTTTTCGGTTAAGGAATATTCTACAGTTGGCGGAATTGTTGCATATGCTTCTCTAATAACAATTTTGTTTTTTTCCATAGATTTTAATTCTTTAACCAACATTCTGGTATTTATACCCTCAATGGTTCGTTCTAATTCTTTAAAACGTTTTTTGCCATTTAAAAGAGCATAAACTATTGGAAAAGCCCATTTACCACCCAATACATCTATAACATCTCTAATTGGACAATTAATTTCATTTATTTTAAAAATATTTTCTTGGTTAACTAATTGATTATCCATAATAGTTTAATTTATGTTACTACTATACAATAGTGTTACTACTTGCAAATATAAAGTATTGTAATTTATATTGCAAAAAATTAAATTCTTAAAATAGAAAAATGAAACTTTTAGAACCCCAAAAATTAGGTAATTCACAACTCAAAAATAGTATGGCAATGGCCCCGATGACAAGAAGCCGAGCCAATTTTGACGGTACGGTAGGAGATTCTACTGTGCTATATTATACCCAAAGAGCTAGTGCTGGATTGATCATCAGTGAAGGAATTAATATTTCAGTTCAGGCAATAGGTAGTCCATTGACGCCAGGCTTATACACTCAAGAACAGATCAATTCCTGGGTAAAAGTAACTCAGGCAGTACATGAAAAAGGGGGTGTCATTTACGCACAGCTTTGGCACACAGGTCGTGTAGGACATAGTTTGGTTAAAAATGGTGTATTGCCTGTGGCTCCATCTGCCGTTGCGATCCAAGGGCAACAACATTTTACGATGGAAGGAATGAAAGATTATGAAACCCCACATGAATTAACTACAGAAGAAGTAAAAAGCATTGTTCAAGATTATAAATGTGCAGCCATTAATGCTATGGAAGCAGGTTTTGACGGGGTTGAACTACATGCAGCATTTGGCTATTTGCCTAATCAGTTTTTAGCAGAAAGTGCAAATCAAAGAAGTGACCAATATGGCGGGAATGATGTAAACCGTAATCGTTTTGTATTAGAAACAATGCAAGAAATGACTAAAGCTGTGGGTAGTGAAAAAGTGGCTATACGCTTATCCCCAACAAGCACATACAACAACATTATTCATCAAAATCCAATAGAACAACTTACATCACTTATAAATGAACTTAACAAGTTGCCACTAGCGTACATACATCTGATGAATGTTCCGTTCCCTTTTGACCAGTTCCCTCAATATCCAATCAATACAATTGAAACATTTGGAAGACTTACACAGCATACTGTTATTGCCAATTGCGGATATACCAAAGAAACAGGCGAAGCTGAATTAGAGAAAGGGATTGCTAAACTCATTTCTTACGGTTCTTTATTTTTAGCTAATCCTGATTTACCAAAACGATTTGAAATAAATGCTAAATTAAACAATCCCAACAGAGCAACAATGTATGGCGGGAAAGACGAAGGTTATATTGATTATCCCTTTTTAACCAAACCTTAAAGGACAATGAAGCACTTCATAAAAAAAATGCAAACGTAAATTTAAAAAAATATCATGAACAGAATTGAAGCAATATTGACCCTCGATATGGATAATATTCCCGAAAATTTTCAAGAAATATTAAAAGATGAACAAGAAGTTGTTTCAAAATGGAAAGAGGAAGGAATTTTAGAACATTTATTTCTAAGACAAGCTAGAAACGGAGCAGTGTTGATTTTTAAAGATATTGACGAAGATAAGGTTAAAGAATTAATGGAGATACTTCCATTATACAAATTGAAAAAAAGTGTTGAATACCTCAATTTGATAAAACAGTTTTAAAGCCTGACTAAAAGTTTAAATGGAGCACGGTTATTAGCGGTTTAGCATAACAGGGACTGACGTTCAATTATTCACGTCAGTCCTATTAATTATCATCATGCAAGGTTGAAAGTTAGTACTTCCACTGCTCTACTGCATCCATTATGACTAACAAATCGGCTTTATTTCACTATTGGAAAAAGAAATCAGTATTTGATAATCGTCCAAGCCCAATTATATGATAAAATTAAGTCTGAAATAGTTACTAAAAACGAGAAAATTCCAGCAAATTCAGAAGAATTGAATGGATTATAATCGATTTAAGATAGCGGATCGCTGGTCAAAGAGGAACTCATTAAAGCAAAAAATAGAATTCTCTGGTGATTGTTTTAAAGTTCCGCTTAAGCCGTTTTTTGCATTGTCCATACCGGACTGGATTTTCTAATTACCCACAATAATTTAAATAACTAAGCATAGTTTTTTGGAAATTAGGGTGAAGATGTTCTTTCATGATTATTAATCCAAGAATAATATTGCTTAATTTCGATGGTCCAAATTCATACTATAAATTCCTCATTATGGCAATTGACTTAATCCAAACAGCGGAAATAATCGAAGCATTGGAAAACTTCCTGCATAAAAGAAGGCCACCAACAGAAATACGGTCACAGGTTGATTTGGCCTATAAAATTGATAACCAAAGCGTCATCATTTATGAAATCAGACTTCGTTGGAATAATCCTGATGAAATAATTAATGAAGAATTTGCCAAAGCCACTTTTGTAAACACACAAAATTATTGGAAAGTGTTCTGGATGCGCTCTGATATGAAATGGTATGCTTATCAACCAAAACCAAGGTAAAAACAATAAAGGAATTCACAGATTTGGTTGACAAGGATGATCATTGTTGTTTTTGGGGTTAAATACCGGTTATTCATTAAAGATCACAGAGCAAAAGTAAAGAAGGTATCAAAAATCATCTCGACATACACCCATCCTCTACCCCAAATATTCCGACCCTCCTATTTGAATTTCGTCAAAACCTATTAAGAATTAACTCTAATATTATGAAAGACCAGGATCGGATTATTTGACACTGGTTAATGATAGAACATCAGACTATTATTTTTTATTCGTGATTTTTAAAATTTGAAGGTGCATTTGACACAATTATTGGTATAGTAAATAATATTTACAGTTAATTAGCTATAAATATGTTGTATAACATCATATATGATTGATTATCGGATTATATTTGCATAGTTTATTAACAATATTTTATTAATAGCAATCAAAATATAATTGTAAAGGTTAATAATATACAAAGCATGAAAATAATTCATGAAAAAATATTTGTTTCACACAACTATTCGTTCATTACAAGGAAATTGCAATTAGCTTCAAATCCGACTAAAATACATTCACATTCGAATTTTGAGCTAAATTACATTCATTCTGGATCTGGGAAAAGGATCGTTGGTAATAATATTTCAGCTTATTCAAAAGGAGACTTGGTGTTATTAGCACCACATATACCTCATTGCTGGTATAATCTACAAACAGAGCCTGATCAGGTTGCAGAAAACTTTGTGACCCATTTTAACGAAAATATAATTACCTCCGATTTTTTTAATATCCCAGAACTAGAGCAAGTTGTAGATTTACTCAAGCGTGCCCAAAATGGGTTATGGTTTAAAGGAGAGAAAACCAAAAAGGTAGGCCAGATTCTAAAAAAAATGGTTACGTTGACTGGGCTTGAGCGATATATTGAATTGCTGAAAATATTTCAACTCTTACTTAAAATTGAAGATCAGGAGAATTTGTCATTGACTACCTCTCTTTCAAATTCATTTGAAAAAGATCAGGATCAGATCAATAAAATCTATGAATATGTTTTTAATAATATTCAAACAGGAGTTTCACTAGATAGTGCATGTGCTTTAGTATTTAAAGAGCCTGGTTCATTTTGCAGGTATTTCAAGAAAAAAACAAATCTAACTTTTATGGAATATGTAAAGAATGTACGTATTGGTCTTGCAACTAAATTATTGGCAGAAACGGACAAGCAAATAACTCAAATTTGCTATGAATGCGGTTATAAAAATCTAGCCAATTTCAATCACTATTTCAAGGTTGTCATGAAAAAGACTCCATCTGAATACCGTAGGGATTTCAAATAACTCGGACTTAATAATAAGGATAGGTGAAAATATATTCCTGATTGTCTGTGAATTGATAAGACAATGTTAGTTGTTAATTCGGTAATAGAGACAAATCTTAACCCAAATATTTCTCCATCAAACCCATCAATAGTTCTGTATTAATCGGTTTTGAGATATAGTCATTACAACCAGCCGCTATCGCTATTTCACGATCACACTTCATCGCAAAAGCTGTCTGAGCAATAATAACTACATTAGGGTTAAACTGTCGGATTTGTCGGGTAGCTTCGTAACCGTCCATCTCAGGCATTTTAATATCCATCAAAATAAGATTTAGGTCAGGATTATTACGACAGGTCTCTACAGCATCAGTCCCATTAGATGCCAACAATATCTTCTGACAATACTTTCTAATTTTAATTTCGATGAATTTTGCAGAATTTTCATCGTCTTCAGCTATGAGTAATTTCAGAGGTTTAATTTTATTTGGTTTCTCCTCTACTGAAAATATCCCCAAAGTGCGACTTTCTTCTGGATGAATACCATTATAAGGAAGCGTAAAATAAAATGTCGAACCCTTTCCTTCTTCGCTTTCCACCCAAATTCTGCCTCCTAACATTTCCGCATAACTTTTGGAAATTGTCAATCCTAATCCTGCACCCTGATAAGCTCTTTTATCTCCAATATCGGCTTGAATAAAACGTTCAAAGATTGCCTCCTGCCTGTCTTTTGGAATCCCTATACCTTCGTCTTTTACAAAGAACTCAAGATGATCAGCTTTATGTTTATAGCCAAATTCAATAATCCCTTTATTGCTGAATTTGATGGCATTTTTTATAAGATTTGTAAGAATTGCAGATACCTTTTCAATATCTGTAGTAATGACAGATTCATTAGAAGGAAGGCCGTTCTTAAAGCAGATTTGCATTCCTTTATTTCCAACCTCGGGTCTGAAGAATTCATAAATATATTCGATCTGCGCATTTATATTTGATTCATTGATATTTAACTTCATCTGACCAGCTTCAATTTTTGAAATATCGACAATATCATTGATGATATTAAGCATTCGATACCCACTTTTTTCGATGATCCCAATATATTCCTGTTGCTCATTTCCTGATAATTTATGGTCTTTCAATAACCCAGCAAAACCCAGGATACCATTCATTGGTGTACGAATCTCATGGCTCATATTAGCAAGGAATGCAGATTTTAGACGGTCACTTTCCTCTGCTTTTTCCTTTGAGGAAATCAGTTCGAATTCTGTTTTTTTGCGCCCACTGATTTCTTCTATAAATCCTTCCGAATAAATTTTATTTCCATTATCATCTTGAACTATTTTTGCATTAAGCGATACCCAAATCGGATTACCGTTTTTTTGTTTTAATTGACATTCATATCCTTTTATAATATTTTGTTTTTTGAGCAACGAAATATATGCTGAACGTTGCTCATGATTGTACCAAACTTGTTGTGCAGAATCATTCATTTCTCTTAAGTACTCAGCTACCGAATTATATCCAAGCATAGTGGCCAGTGCAGGATTAGCCATCAAGCTCTTTCCATCTATAGATGTTCTATACATTCCTTCAATAGCATTGTCAAATATATATCTGTACTGCGTTTCACTTTCCTGCAGATTAATTTCTGATATTTTTTGTTTAGAAATATCAACAACGGATGAAATAATAAATAGTGGTTCTCCTAATTCCGTTTTATGCAGTGTAGATGATAAAATTGTATAGATAATTGAACCGTTTTTATGAAGATATCTTTTCTCGATTTGATCCGATTTTCCACTGCCATTTAATAAGTTATCAATGAATATGCGACTTTCTTCAATATCATCAGGATAAGTTATCTGCATCCAACTTTTTGATTGAAATTCATCATATGAGTATCCAAGTAAATTGCTAAACGCTTCATTGGTTTTAATTTCGCCATTTAAACTGGTGATTGATAAGCCAATGGGCAAATTTTCAAAAATACTGCGAAAATATATTTCGCTTTCTTCTGCTTTTCGTTTTGCTTGTAATAATTCAATTTCATATTTTTTTCGGGTCAAAGCATATGAAAATATTTGCGCCAATAAATAGCTTTTGGAAACAAGAGAATTTGACCAATTATTTTGTTTCGATGTACTTGCAAATGAAAGGGCTGCATACACCGAAGTATTCCCAATAAAAAACGGAATTGCTAAGGTTGATTGATCCCCATAATACAGGAGATTTTCTTTATCTATTGTATAATTGGCCGTTAGAGCATTAACATCTGGTATGATAACAGGTGTACTGTTAAGTAACTGTTCGGTAATGTAGGGAAATACCTCATTTGTTGTAACTCTCTCAGGCACTGGCGGTATTTCATCTAACGTGCACAAATGAGTTAGAAACAGAATTTTCGGATTTTCTTGTGTGCCTTGCCATAGTGCTGAGCGGTCAGTTCCCAAATATTCGCAGATTTGACGTTGAGTCCTTATTATGAACTTATCTAAATCCTCTAAATCTAAAGTTGAAAAATTCCCCAATATTTGGGTTAATAACTTTTCAAAACCTAAGGCAGAAGAATCTATCTCATTATAAGGCTCTATTTCCTTTTGATGATCATTTATTACCATATTATTGTCGATTTTGGATTGCGAAGTTTTTTTAAATTACAACTTTTTTATTCTTCTTTTTAAATCTTCAAAAGATGATTTCATTTTTTCAATAGGAAAAATTGGTTAAGGTGAATTGTTAACTCATCAAAAAAACGACTATTTAGAAGGGGAAGGTTAGTACAAATATCATATTTTTTTTCAATAATAAACCGAAATATTTAATAAATTATTGGGGACTAATACTGAAAAATTGTTGATAAAAGACAAGATAGATTATATGATGTTATTTATGGTGATTTTAATGTGTCAGTAACCTTAACGGCTTAATGACAACTAATTGAATATTTAATTATTTCAATAGACCTCCATACATTCAAGTCTCTCAGTCCTCGTTTCCCAGACATCACCAATATAGGACTATTGAAGAAATTCCCTCAATTTTTGATCCGCTGTCCAGTCCTCTTCCTCAAGATCCCAGGTATTTTCAAAGCCTTTTCCCCGCGACCCGTTTTGTCTGTCCAAAGAAAATATTTTTCGGGCGGTGCAGGATTTGAATTTGCACGAATTTGCCGTTCGAGTAGGAATTCGGTTAAAGTGGATCTGTTTAGATTAGTCATTTCGTTTTTTTTCATATGGAATGGCTTTGCTTATATACACACCCCTCAAAATTTGGGATAAATAAACGGCCATAGTTTAAACCAACAGAAATCTGTAAAATGAAATCTGAAAGCCGAATATGGTTTCAATGAAAGAAAAGCACGTGACAATAGGTTTAGGAACAAAATTACTATAGTAGGAATAATGCTAATATTTGAAGTACAATCAATCAAAGACAAAACGCAATGAAAGAAAGGTCAAAATATGGGATTGGTTTTTGGCTGGGTGGAGGTACCTATAGCATAATAAATATGATTATGAATCTTAAACACAGTGATCAAGCCAAAATCTTATTTTACAACTATTTAATAACTGGAGCGCTGTTTTTTGTTTGATTTTGAATCTGTATATGTTGAAAAAACGAAGCAAATTAAGCAATAGAACAAATCCTGTCAAAATTATGATCATGACAATTAAAGACTTAGTTAAGATATATCAATCTAATTAATTAATTTAATGGCTCTTTTAGAGGAATTGAAAATTTAAATTCACTTCCCTTACCTTCTTCACTCTCGACCCAAATTCTTCCACCATGTTTTTCAACAAATTCCTTACACAGAATCAAACCTAGACCTGTCCCCAGCTCTTTATTTGTACCTGGCGTTGAATAACTTTCGTCCAGCGTGAATAATTTGCTAATTTGATCCTTTGATATTCCTATTCCTGAATCTTTAATAGAAATAATTAAATCATTGTGAGTCTGCTCTGCTGATATGATGATCTTCCCTCCTGTATAAGTAAATTTGATAGCATTAGAAATTAAATTTCTTAATATGTTATCTATCATATATTTATCGCCGGATACTGGTCTTAGGTATGGTAAATCAGTAAGGATGATGATTGATTTAGATCTGGCAACTTCATTAAAAAACAGTGAAGTTTCAAGTATTTGATATGCCACATCGAAGTATTTAGGTTTGAATTCAATTCTACCAGTCATTGATTGCACCCACTCCATTAGATCATTCAATAAATCTATGGTTCGTTTTGACGATTTATGAATTATATTAGCATATTCTTCAATTCCATTATAATCACCTTTTCTTATTTGTTCAATAAGAATATCACTAAATCCTGCAATAGAACTCAATGGATTTCTTAAATCATGGGCAATTATTGAAATGAACTTATTCTTATCCGAATTTTGATTAACAAGTTCACTATTTTTGTCAACCAGCTCTTTATTTGCATGTTCAAGAGCTTGTTGCCAGACAAGTGAAAAATTACCTTTGGCTAATTCATTAGCCTGTTTTTCCAATTCCTGATTTTGTCTTGAAAGCTCATTAATTGTCAATTCCAACTCTATCTCATGAACTTCAAGCTCGTGGATGAGTTTTAATATATCACTCTCAGAACGATTTGACTTCACCTTTGATTGCAGTAAAATTTCTGCATTTTGACGAAGATTAGCATAATAGGTTAAGTCTTGTTTCATCTGAGTAAATAGTGTTTTAGGTTACTTCTGGAATGTCCTTTTGTTTTAGGTTACAAAATTCAATGAACAAGAAGGAATTGAGTTACTTAGACTTGAGAATAGGTTCTATTACAAACAGACTCATTATATCAATTAGTGCTGGAGTTTCCATAAATATTTTTATTCATAAATTACGATTGTGATAAATTCAAAACCAGAATATGCAAGAATCAATGTCGCTAATAACCAGATTTATAGAATACTATCGAATAATTGTTAATATTTCCAAATTAAATATGTTTCATAATTTTTCAATTTCCTGATTCATAATATTGAGAACTTATTTTTTGAGTATATCAAACTGCTCCTGAGTAATTGCCTCTTTATCTAAAAGTGATTTAAGTATTGTGATTCCTTCAATTCCTTCCATAATTAACATAGATTTTGTCTGATTTGGATTAATCAAGTTGCCATCCATCATTGATTAATTCATCGATATTGGCATATTCAACAATAACAATCCTTCTTTCTGAGGTATTAGCATTTTTTGTTCCAATAGCGCTTCCTCGAATAATATACCTGCTATTCTTAAGATCATCATAGGAAATATATGGTGTAAGATTTGCAAATTGTCTTACACAATATTTAGGATTTCGCTTGAAAAGTGGAGCATATGAAGCCTCTTGAAATATTGCCTTTAAGCTTTTTATTTGCAATGAATTATTGTTCATACTATTCATTTTTTAAATTTTGCCAATTACTAATGTTGGTTTGTCCGCTGCAGTTATTTAAATTTTCCTTAATTAATTGAAATATGATGTGAATTAGCAATTTTTAAAAATTGGGCACAAACAGGATTTTTTAACGTAATATTTTAAAGGGTTTTCGCATTCGGTGAATAACTTTTTATAATACTAAATATCAGATAGATGACCAGAACTGTTATTTATTATATTCTGTAATCATCTGATTATTATATATGAGTTAAATGTAATAATGCATTTCATTATTACTCCTGATTAAAGAGAAGGGTAATCAATTGTGGATTACAATCGATGTTAGGTTCAGGATTGTTTTTGATTAAACTGGGGTGCAATAATCTGAACTTTTGTTCCGATTGGTTCTTCTTTGTCGTATAAATCAGTAATGATCATTTGAAACTTGGTCGTGTTATTTTTCTTGTTTAATAGTTCCAATCTCTCTTTGATCAGTTTAAGCCCAAAGCTTTTATGATCATGACTTATCTCAGCCATTGAGCGATTCCTGCCAATGCCATTATCTGTAACTGATGCAATCAGTAAATCCTGATCAAAACTGAATTCGATTTGGATTGATCTTACCTGTTTACCAGTACTACTGCCATACTTGATGGAATTTTCAATGATTGGTTGGATAAGCATAGGTGGTAGGAATATATGATCAGTATGGATGATATGACACATAAAAGTCACATTCAGTAAATCTTTAAATCTTAACTCTTCAATTTTAATGAACTGTTTTAAAAAATTAATCTCGTCAGTCAGTGAAATATATTCTTCTGATACATGCTCAAGATTGATTCTGATCAGGCTACCTAACGTAGCTAAATAGTTCACAGCATCTTTTATTTTATTCGAGAGTATGAAATTTTGTATTGAATTTAAAGAATTAAATACAAAATGGGGGTTCATTTGCGATTGAAGAGACTGGATATGTAATTCAGCAATTTCCCTTGTTAATCTATCTTTCTCTTCCTTTCTTTGGGATAACCTTTTAAATCGCACATGAATAATCCAATAGATAATAGTAATAAGCAGACTAAGACAGATCAATAAAAACCACCATGACTGCCAAAATGGTTTATCTATCTTAAAGGCTAATGAATCAGTATATACCTTTGATGTCTCAAGATCCTTTGCCTCACAAAAAATATCATACCATCCAGATTTTAAAGATTGAAGCGATATTGTATTTCCATCATTCCATTCTGATCCATTGATTCTGTAACGATATCTAATATTTTTGCTGGCAGGAAGTTTGATTATTAAAAAACTAACCCTGATATTTTTGGTGTCACTTGACAAGTGCTTATTATTCAGAATATTTGCCTGAATAGGATTATTGTCTATACTGATATCAGTGAAAACAATATTTTTTTGTGGAGTTTTAACTTCTTGATTAGAAATCTTTATGACTTTATCCTCATTGGAAACGTAAATATTACCCTGATTATCAGTTCGTGGCGAATCTGCGGAAATGTATTCGCACCCATTATTTTTGTTGTAAAAGAAAACAGAATCAATTGATGATTTCTGTAACTGATCTACTGGAATTTTGTTTAAACCTTTATTTGTACCTAAATACAAATAATTCTTAGTGAATTTTAACCACTTATAATTTTCACCAATTATTTTACTGTTCTGATGATTAAATCTTTGAATAATAGTAAGACTGTCTTTTAGCCCGACATGAAACAGACTTCCAGTTTTTGAGATGCACCAGATTTCTCCATTATTATCTGATTCCATGTCTGAAAGCATGTCATCTAAGATGGAATTTGATGAATTAATTTGGAGAATATTGTCGCCCTTTATTGCGTATAATCCATTAAAAATTGAAGCAAGAAAAATTGTCTCGCCTCTCTTTACAATTTTCAGAATATCTTTAATCGGTTTATTTATTAAGAAATCATGATTTACTGATGAAGTTCTAAATGAGGGGAAGTATTTCAGATTATGGTATTTTGGTGACCAAAATAATCCTCCATTATCGTTTGTTATAAAATGACCATCTCTCATTGGAAGATAAAACTTCAAATCAGGGAAGGATAGACAGCCTAAATAGGTAACCAGAAAATTACTATTCCCATCTGTATTAAAGCCTGATAGCTTAATGTCTTTTTCAAAAAATCGATTTTTAATAGATTCTTGATTCCTTTCTAAGCCTTCACTATCTTCTAAGGCATAAGCATTAGATCTTTCTTTTATTTTCCTGAACAGATATTTTTTATCATAAAGAATCTTTTGTACCCCATCTTTGTAAAGCCATATTTTATCGCTTGTCAAAACAAAAAGTGAATCATGAATCACTGTAATATCAATAATTTTTGATTTATCGATATTAGTGTATATTTCAAAGGTCGATTCAGTTAGACATTTAAGACCAGTTTCTGTGCATAGCCAAACCAGTCCTTCATCTTCATCAGAAATAAGATTTTGCACATATGAAGTCTCAGATTCTGTCGATATGGTTGAGATTTGATGGGTTGAAGTGTCCAATGACTTGATTCCTGATAGAAATGCTTCTTCACGAGAACCTCCCAGCAGTATTTTATTCCCATTAATTGGAGTCATTGCCCATGTCAAGTATACGGAATCTGTCTTGGCAATTATTTCAATAGTTTTATCTTCAGGAAGATATCTATAAATATCACAACTACAATTTGCATAAACTTTATGATGTAATGATGTAAGTGCAAATGCATTTCCCTTGTTAATAATCTTTATGACTTTTGATTTTTGGATTTCTTTGTCATTGATATCTATTCTGAAAAGTCCACCATTATTATGCTGGCTAATATCAGTATAATCAGTAAAATAAATAGCACCATCGTTCTCCATAATGGCTAAGATTGAAGATTGACCATCAGGGCCATTGGGATACGATAATAAGTAGAACGTCGTATCCTTCAGTGCATAAATGCCATTGTCTGTCCCTAAGAATAGCAGATGATGTTTATTGCTGTAATAGAGTTTGCGAATTCTATCATTCTTCTTTCCATTGATATGCAAAACCTTAACTACCTTATCGTTTTCCATTATTGCAAGACCAGATCTATAGCAGGCAACAAAAATCCTGTTCTTTTCATCATGAGCAACCGCCCAGACCATGTTGCCAGGTAATCCATCTGAAGTATGGAAATTAACAAATTTGTCACCATCGAATTTCGAAAGCCCATTACCTGTAGCAATCCATAGATAACCCTGCAGGTCTTTATTTACATCACGAACATCATTATTTGCAAGCCCATCATCCTCAGTAAAGGAAATAATTGGCTTTTCCTGAGACCATAAAGAGAATGGGGACAGACAAAGAATTAGAAAAATATAAATAAAGAATACTCTGATCACGATAATAATAATTGTTCTATTTCTGAACTAATTTTCATGGTTTTTCTGGAGGAAACAGGGACTCTTGTACCACTCTGAAGAATGACATAACTTTCTGTGCTTCTTACAAACTTTTTAATGTAGTGGACATTAACCAAATATGATTTATGGGTTCGATAAAAGAATTTATCTGAAATCAATTCTTCTACCTGCTTCAATGATTTACTCACGAATATTTCTTTTTTTGCCTGAGTTACAATTGTAGTATAAGATTGATTTGCAATGCAGTATTCAATGTTCTTTGTATTCTCAATAATAAATCCATCCTCAACATGAAGAATGATGTTTTTCCCTTCTATCTGTAATGTGCCTAGATCGCTGATCTTGTTGGTTAATACCTGCTGACTATGTTCTTTTTCGATTTGCTTGATAGTTTTCTGCAACGATTCTTTCAAATCAACCAGGCTTATTGGTTTTAATAAATAATCAGATGCAGATTTTTTCAATGCATCAAGTGCATACTTATTGAAAGCCGTCACAAAAATTACCTTAAAATCAGGTTCATCAAAAAAATCATAAATTCCCAAGCCATTTTTCCCGGGCATTTCGACATCCAGCAGAACTATGTCAGGTTTTGTTTTTCGGATAACCTCAACCCCTTCAGCAAGATCGTTGGCTGTTCCTACTATTTTAACACAAATTGAGGATAGAAACTTCAAAAGTTTAGAAACAACTTGAATCGCATCAATTTCATCATCAATAACTACGATACGGTACATGATATTTTTTTCCATAAGATTAGGTTAGATTTAGCAATATAGAATTAGGATTTTTCCAACGTGTGTTTTTTAAAGTTTAACGTTTTTAAAGGTAGGAAATCTTATTGGAAAGTGCAGCAGAGTAACCTTAATCGTGAAATAAAAATTTATTTAATTTAAAACACAATTTTAAGTTGTTAAAATTTGATAATTAGAGGCTTTGACCTACTTCAACGGAATGATCCTATCAAAATGTTCCTTCTATTAAATTAAGTAAAACTGAAGCTGAAATATTTTTTTCTAATGGATTATTTTTCTGTTGCCTGGAATGTGTCGTTAAAAAAGAATTCGTAGTTGTTAGTGCTGAAAAAAATGATTGGCTTGAACTTTATGTAAGTGAATATCCTCAGGATATGAATGATTATTAGACTGAGAAGTATAAATTTTATGTTACAAATTGTTTGTGCATTAACTTAAAATTGGTGTCAGGCCCATTCTTTAAAGTTGGAAAAACGAGTTATTCTTAGGCAGCTATAATGTAACCTAAATGGCTATTGTCTATTCTTTGCTTGGATGTTGCAAGGCAAGCGATGTCAACTTCCGTGACTGGCTGGTCTTTTTCCTGAATAACATCCATTAATACGACAATGATTACAGCAAAGATCTGGCTGAACTGCTCACGCACAATTTTAAGAAGCAAAACCCGGTTTGATCAAAACCATCACCAACTTCTTGCAAAGTTCTCCGAACATTTAGGAGAATCTTTGAAAGATTACTATGATTTCTACAAAAACAAGACGGGGTTCACCGAATGCTAACGTTAATTCAATGCTCCAACCTGTCTTTGTTAAGTCGGCATCATCGGTTATCAGACATTTATATCCGGTCGACTCCTCAGCAGTAGAGGCTATTCTGATCAGTTCTAAGGTAACCTGGTAGTGCAATACCCTCCAGTTGGTCATTTCATTGTTTTTAAAACGGTAAAAGACATCTTTACCCCCTTTGAACAATTTCGACAAAATACTGATGCTGTAAGCTCTTATATTGGAAAGTTGAAATAAAGGGAAAAGCAGAAGTAGAGTCAAAATATTGCCGGAGGAATAAGTTGATCGATCCTCATCTGATGATTTCAAATTCTTACTATTAAGATTCAAAGAACGAATGATCCGGAGAACTGTCTGACAAACTTTTTCACTTGAAGTGAAAAATCCATTATATTCAGAAATGTTTGTTGTATCTCTACTTCGCAGCATGGTTTTATTGTTTTGTTTGACAACATAATAATGCTGTTTTCAGCAATATAAACAAATTTCCATGCTGCTTTTTTAACATAAAACCGATCCTTTTTTTTGCCTAATTTCTAATGCGAAACTTCAGTAAGTAAAAAATCATTTGAATTAATTTCTTACAATAACAACTCTTTAACTTTATAAGTCTGATAATCAATTAATGCATTTTGGAGACTTTTATAATCTTTCAAACCAGCTCTGTTATTGAGTTCAATTTTTTTATAATCATAAAATTCTTGGTAATACTGATTAATATATTTAGATTTGACAACAGGTTCAATTGGTTTTAGGTCTTTGGGTTTATACAATAATAAAGCATCAATTGACTTCTTATTGGACAAAGCCTTACTTTTTAAAATTGCTTCAAATTCTTTTTGGTTTACCTTCGGGTTAAAGTCGTCAACTTTAAGTCTGAAATAATTATCAACTAATTTTTTTATTTGTAATGTTTTATCGTTTAACTTTTTATCCTCTGGAATTCTGGCATTATAAAGTAAATCAGTCGTCATTCCATTTTTTACAACTTTATTTTTTGTGTTTAGCCTGATCAAGCTACCATTAAGTTTATAGTAGATGTAGATATATTCATAATCGCCACTCTTGTATACTTTTAAAGTACTTTGATTGCTCAGCTTATTCATAATTACGAATTCGAAAATTTTATTCCGCATTTATACGTTAAAACTTAAAATTGGCTACGATATTTTAAACTTTTTTTGAACTTTAAAACTTTTTTGAACTTTAAACAACATTATATGTATTTAATTATCTGTATTTTAAGTATCGTTAATTAAGAATGGTTATAATATTATTAATTAAGATGTTTATTAATTGATATACTGACAGTTACGGGTAGTTATTTAGAATCCGGCTACCCCGATAAGTTAATATATCTAGCTATTATTCAGTTATTTATATTTTTTTTTGAATTTCAATTTCAGAAGATGAGAAAAGAGTGATTTTGGATAATTGAAAAAAAGGCCCACACCAACTCTTAAGATTTTCAGCTAAATATCCCTCAAATGAATATTTCAAAGAATAAAATTTTAATTACCGGAGGCGCATCAGGAATCGGGTTAGGACTAGCCGAAAGATTTCTCAGTGAAAATAACACCGTAATTGTATGTGGGCGAAGGGAGTCGGTTCTAAATGAGTTGTCCGGTTTGTATCCATCCCTAATCACAAGGGTATGCGACTTGTCAAAAGCAGATGAAAGGGAAGCGCTTTTTGCCTGGATTTCAAACGAACATAATGATCTCAACGTTTTAATTAATAATGCGGGTATCCAAAATTGGATGAACGCCTCTGATGACCGTTTTTTTGAGCGGGCAAAGGAAGAATTAGCGATAAATATTGAAGCACCAATCCACCTGACTTCACTGTTTCTAAATTTGAAATCACTAACCACAGTGATCAATGTGACTTCAGGCCTGGCCTTTGTTCCTCTCGTCAAAGTGCCGGTATATTCCGCAACCAAGGCATTTATGCATTCATATACCCTATCGTTAAGACAACTGTTAAAACCCGGGGGAATCGAGGTAATAGCTCTGGTTCCGCCAGCCCTGAACACCGATCTGGGAGGGAAAGGAATACACGATTCAGCCCCGCCTGTAAGCGATTTCATCGATGCAGTATTTAAACAATTAGGGGAACAGAAGACAGATATTACGTTTGGATTCAGTGAAGTAATGGCTAATGCCGGACCTGAGGATTTACGAAATGCCTTTAAAAGGATGAATGGGTCGAATTAGCATGTTGAAATAATTTACAGGTTGTCAAAGAAAACAAGAGGGCATAAATCCTCCAAATTTAAACCAATAAAAAATAAAACCATGGAGCTAAGAAAAGATTGGCATCAAAGACATCATGAAACATTAAAGTTCGGTGATCATCTGGCAGATTCTGTCGCAAAAGGGATGGGGTCATGGAGGTTCATTATCATTCAGACGATACTTGTCGTATTATGGATGGGACTAAATCTGGTGGGGTACTTTTTTCACTGGGATGTTTATCCATTTATCCTGCTCAATCTTGTTTTCTCAACTCAGGCAGCCTATGCTGCACCAATCATTATGATGGCCCAAAACAGACAAAACGACAGAGACAGGATGCAAGCACAGGCTGATTATCAGACAAATATAGATGCAAAACTGGAAATAGAGGCGCTGGCCATTAAGTTGAAAGCCCTGGAGGTGGATAAATTGGATAAGATTATTCAGATCCTCGGGCAGATGAAAACGGAAAAGTAAAGGATAAATTGGTTCACATTCAATACGATTCGAAATCAATCGTATTTCCGGGGAATGAACCAGCGTTCCCAAAGGCTGAAACTCCAATTTAATTTAAGGTAGGCAATCGATATTAAATTATTCTGAAGAGAACCTTGTTTCCCTGCTTCCACCGAAAAATTCATTGTATTCCTGTCTTTTCTGATGGGGATCGCCATACCAAAACTTGCGGCATAGGTATTTATTTGTACCCCTGAAACAATCATATATCCGGTCTGATAAAACGCACCAAACCGGTATCTTCTGGTTTGCCCTAAACGCTGGGAATCATATTTTGGAGCAATTTCCAGACCAACATGATAGCTTTGATTAAGAGCAAGGCCAGTAGGGTCCACATTGACTATCGCATTTCGCCAGTCACTCCGGTCATAGTCAGCCGTGAACAGGTACTTTTCCCTGAACTGGAGGCCCAGGCCGAAAACCATATCAACAGGAAGTTTTAACTGATTCTGCACATCCAACTCTGTAAGTATTACGGTTGATCCCGAAGAAATAGTAAGATCCCTGGATCCATTGAGATAAGTACTGAGTTTTGCAGTTCCGGCCAGGGTAAGTACGGTATTTTTATTCAGATTACTTTGGAATTGAAACCCCGGTTTAAATGATGAACCGATGTAACTTGAATTATCGACCCTGGTAATTACCGAACCCAAAGGTGGCGTATCGAGATTTGTTTCGGATATGTTTCCCCATACAACGCTACTTTGTAATCCAACGGAGAGGTGTTTTGAAATTTTGGCACCCAGAGACATTGAAGCCTCACTTAACCCCCCCTGCCCCTTGTAAGTGGTAGGATAACTTAAATTGGCTCCGTCCAGGCTTTTTATCGAGGAAATTGTATAACCCACACTGCTCATCGGATTCAGGGACAGACCCATGGCAAAAGTCCTGTTGATCGGAAATGCAAGGGCAGCCCAGCTAATATTTCCATTCAGCACGTTGACTGAATTCTGTGAGTTTTGCAAATCTGAGAATTTGAAAGTTATCCCGGCATCGGTTTCCATACTTTGTACGGGAATTGCTGTAAGTGAAGCGGGATTCGACAAGTTCAGAAAAACATCTGATTTCATAGCAATTCCGCTGCCGCCCATTCCCATATTTCTTCCTCCAGCTGCATTATCCAGCTCACCAATTCCAAAAATGGAATACGGTGAATTCGTGTTGTTTTGCCCTGAGGCAATAAAAATTGACAGTGAAAATATTATTAACAATGCGAACCTTCTCATTCCAAATTTTTTATTAAATATTAATTGATTTAAAAGAAGTTATAAAATCAGCGCCTACCAACCGCGAAAAAGGGCAGAAATCTAATTATTATAAATTTTATCAATATAGCAGAATACACTCAATTTAAACATATTACCACTCGAATCAAACGGGGCAAAAGCAAAAGGATTTAACACCATACCAGCCTTGGCCCCTAAAGTACCAATCATTAAGGAATAACCGGTAATCGTGGGAGATGCCATTTCAGAGGCAAAAAAGGAAGTGGCATCCAGGAGATAATAGGGTTGCTGATTAAAAGCGATAGGAATAACTTTATGAGCAAAAATATTGCTTCCTACCGAGGATGCATATTGCTTGGCGATCACGTTTCTGCGATCCACTACATATACGGCTAAGGTATCAGGCAGCGGATTATTTGAAAGTGACGGATAACGGACATTTGTGGTAGTGTAGGTACCTAAAAGCGGTGTTAACTGGATTTGTGCACTGATTAAGACCAGGTTCTTGGCATACCCTTTTAGAAAACCGGAACCAGGTATTCGTATTTTTGTGTAAATTCCACTACCCCCCTGCACCATCGCCTGATTGAAGGTGCTGGTACTGGGCACCTCATTACTGCTCAGTAAAGGATTGCTGGGCTGACTGATTGTACCCAGAAGACTCCCGGTAGAATTATATGTAATATGATTGTACCAGATACCACTGGTATTTACCGGAAAATTAAAATAAGTCGGGACCTTGGGTTCCGCCGTATTCACCATCGCATGATAATATAACCTCATCGCCATAGATTTCTGTGATATCCCTATTGCAGATTGGTTCTGATTAACCGGAGAGATGAAAGCCAGTCCCGGTAAAAATAATTTAAGATAAGAAACATTCGATAAGGTATCAACCCACGATCGGTCGATTATATGATTAAAAAGCATCTGTCCATAGTCATCAGAAAGATGAAAATAACACTCCCGTTTGTAGGTGGGATGCGGGTAAAGCTGGATTACACCAAGGTTTTCATTAGCCAGTTTAAACGTATCACAGCTGTACAGATTGCCATCCAAATTAGCTTTAAAGGCAGGGGTATTGAAAGCTGTTCCGTTTGCATTCGTTCCGGTCGTGGAGTCAATACGTCTGACATTAAATGTGATCATCCTGGTAGTATCCCCGATATAATACCCGTCATAATTATATTTTATGACCAGTGAATCATATACCAGGTCTGTTGGGAAAAGGGAAGGGAAAGAACTGGTACCTATTTGAAAATAAGCGCTGCTGGTTACATTTCCTGTAAGATTGTTCTGATAACCCCCAACTAATAATCTACTTAATTTGCTTGTGACAATGGAATCCAAATGGACGGTTGAAGAGACCATTTTCATTGTATCAATCAAAACAACGCCTGAGGTTGAATTGACGAAATTTGAACCCATCTTGAAATCCTGAACGTTGGTTAAATTACACGAAAAAAGAAAAGCTGCAAACAAAAACCCAGCTATAGCTCGAAAACTTCTTTCCATATTTTTTGATGCGA
>TBL_comb47_HYPODRAFT_10002231_pt1 | contig 24078 bp, 24 predicted proteins | sample TroBogypolimnion_40_FD_10682 | JGI IMG/M metagenome (IMG submission 10682)
CATGGCTTACAGGATTAGGTATTGCGTGGGCTGTATCGCTGTTTCTTTATGATAGATATGGTGATGGAAATATGTTACTTGCTATTATTTGGTTTAGACCTTTATTCCGGCTTATGTTTGATACGCTTTACTTAATATTTGTAATTGCAGAAAAGTAATTTACCAATCCATCATTACATCTTCCATCTTGCACTGGCCGTTATCTTGATCTTGCGATACGGCAACATTAGCAGCCTTCAGATCAGATTCAAATACTGACATATCTTCTTCTGCTCCTTCGGGTAGCTTAGTCTCATCTACAAGAATATCTACAAATCCAGTTCCACAAGGAGGTTTCTGACCGAACATAATGTTTGCGGACACACCCTTCATCTTATCAAAGTCAGCAGAGATAGCTGCATCGAATAGGATTTGAGAAGTTTCCTCGAATGAAGACTTAGCAAGAACACCATTGTTGCTCTTTTTCATACCGAAGCGATCAACAGTTACTAGGTAGCCGGGATAGGTCATCACGTCAATGAGTGTAATCATGTGGTGATAGTTCACGTATTCTGCAGTAAATACTTCCATAAACTCTTTGTATAGAGCCAGACGAGCGGCTTCAATTCCAAAGATATCTAGAATTTCGTGTAGATCATTTGAGAATGAACGGAGCGAATCTACACCATCAATTGTGGCCAAATCAAGCAAATTTGTACCGTCTACATCTAGAACAATCTGTTTCATCGGAACATAACCACCAACTTTCTCGTCATAGATGAGTTCCTTGTTATTATCACGGCGGTATACGCGATCAATTCCGGCTACACCTGTTAGCACAGTATCAAGTAGCTTCTCCTCAATAAAACGAAGAGACAGAGAGTTCTTTACTGTGTCGGGTAGAAATGCGATACGCATCGCAAGCTTGTCGGGAGAATTTGTATCGGTATAGACACACTCAAATACACGTAGAACTTTATTGTTATTAATTTTAGTTGCAATCATATTCATATTCATGACACCACGTGCAGCCATCTGATTTCGGTCAATTTCAAGTCGGATGATCCAGGGTGAGTTACATACAGTTTGATTAGTAACTGAAAATCGTTGATACATTTCTAGAATTTGGCGATCTTCTTCTACTGAAGAGTTCTTTGATGATGGATCAGGATCATAGTATATACGAACAGATCGCGTGATATCACGCAGGGTTGTCTTCTGAATCTCTTTCATCTTGTAGAATACAGCATTCTCAGACATAGCAATGTCGGGGCGAAGATATACTACATTTGAAGGGTTCTTAGGATTATGAGACACAGATAGAAGTTCAACAATTCGAGGAACACCTTGCGTTGCATTAGCTTTAGCAGTACCGGCTGAGTGGAACGTATTCAGTGTAAGCTGAGTAGTAGGTTCTCCAATTGACTGAGCAGCCAAAGTTCCAACCATTTCACCTGCATGAACTTTTCCCTTAATGTACTTGAAACGGATATCCTTTAGAACTTCATCGAACATAGCCCGTGTAAGGCGCATTACAATAATTGACTTCTTAGGCGCAAGATAGTAGCGTAGCAGAATATGGAACAGATAGTTTGGTTTGATATTCGGATCTTCGGTTAGTTTCTTAAGTTCGGAGATCACATATGAAGGAGTCAAATCGGTCTTTACTGCATACGGGTTTGAGTACTTTGAAAGAAGACGCTTTAGGTGTACAGGAGAGTATACTTCGGTCTTCTTAACAAATCGGAATACATCACGAACAAGTACATCGCGATCCATGATAATTTGGTCCATCATGTCATCAATTTCAGCGCCAGGATCTTCACTCATAACAGAACGAAAATCATCGACAGATGCCGCAAACTCTTTATAGAGTTGTTCCATACTAGATACACCAAGCTCAATGGGTTGACTTTCAATTGCAATACTATCAATACCATCGCCACCGTATACAAATTGATAAATTGAACCATTAATATTGCGAACTGTTCCATCATACTCTACGTGTAGATCCTCCATCATCTTCACTAGCTTACGCTGAATATAACCTGAATCTGAAGTCTTAACTGCAGTATCAATAAGACCTTCACGTCCTCCCATGGCGTGAAAGAAGAACTCGGCTGGACGAAGACCGGAGATAAAGCTATTCTCTACAAATCCACGTGACTCAATACCATGATCATATCTTGCAAAGTGAGGAAGTGTGCGATCTTGTAGAGTGTACTTAATACGCTGACCAGCTACCATCTGTTGACCAAGTAGAGCCATCATCTGTGTAATATTCAAGTTAGAACCCTTAGCCTTTGATTTTACCATCTGAACCATTCGGTTATCACCGGGTAGACTATTCTCAACCTTTTCTTCAATTTTTGAGTTAATTTCCTTTAGAGCATTCATGATTCGGTTCTCAAGCTCAGCTCCATTTGAACGTCCTGTATCATTATTAAATGTTCCGGCATGAACACTTGAAATAATATCAGCTACCTTTTGTTTACCCTCTTCTAATGTCTTCGCTACAAAATCATATGTTTCAGCATTTGTCACCAAATCAGCTGCACCTACTGAAAACCCAGAATACAAGTTATATTTTGTAACAATGCTTTGTACATCATTAATGAACTCACCGGCTCGCTTAGGACTGTAATCATTGTAGAGAACATGAATGATACCCTCAGATGTCTTTCCAAAAGCATCCTTGCCAAGAACACCTTTTACGAAGGTACCATTTTCAATCTTAATTTTTCCATCAAAGTTCATGAGTGGAAATACATTTGTCATAATTTCATGTCCTGTTAGCGGAGCATTCTTGCGTACATATGAACTAAGTGGACGACGCATACGAGCAAGAAGATTCATAGCAACATATTCTGGGACACGAACATTTGGCTGTGTGATTCGATAAGAGCCAGTTAGTGTATCCTGAAAGATTTGAATGATTGGGGAATTTGTACGAGGGCTGATGATTTGACGTAGAACAGAAGCAAGATACTTAAGTTCCATTGCTGCAGGAATTGACTGTGGAACGTGCATGTTCATCTCGTCACCATCAAAATCAGCATTGTATGGACGAGTAGCTGATACATTCAGACGGAATGTAGAATATGGAAGAACGCGAATACGATGGCATTCCATTGAAGCTTTGTGAAGGGACGGTTGACGGTTAAAGAGTACAACATCTCCGTCAATTAGATGACGATGTACGACGTCTCCGTTCTTTAGGTCTAGAAGAGATGTATTCATGTACTTGAGATGAACTGTTCGTCTTTCATCCACAAAGTATACCGATTTTGCTCCAGGATAAATTGCAGCGCCATTTCGAACATATGACATCATACGGTCACGATTGAATGAAGTGACAGTTTCAGGAAACGTCAGATTCATTGCAATTTCCTCAGGAACACCAAGTTCATCTAGATCAATATTAGCATCTGGAGTGATAACAGAACGAGCAGAAAAGTCTACACGCTTACCCATCAAGTTACCACGAACGCGACCATTCTTTGCTCCAAGTCGTGACTTAAGTGTCTTGAGTGGACGACCAGAACGCTGAGCAGCAGGAGGTAGTCCCTTGATATCGTTATCGACATATGTAGCTACATCAAACTGTACAAGTTCAGTATACTTATCGATTACATCTGCAGAATCACCCTTATCAATTTTATCGCGTAGACGCTGATTGTTACGAACAATATCAATTAGTTTGTGCGTTAGATCATCTTCCATACGTTGATTATCTTCCATCACAACTGAAGGGCGAACAGTTAGAGGAGGAACTAGAAGGACGGTACATACCATCCACTCGGGGCGGCTAAACTTAGGATTAAATCCAATAAGTTCAATATGGCGTTCGGTCATACGCTGAAAGCAACGTAGAACCATTTCACATTGAAGAATGATTGGTTCTGATTCTTTTTCATACGTATGCGCCTGAAGCTTAGCAACTTTACCTTCCATCTTGTCTACCTTCTTGACTGCAGGCGACTTACATACAGAGCATACAGATGAATCCTTTAGCTTTGATTTATATGAACTAGTCTCTTCACGAACTGCATTGAACCGAGCAATACCAGATGACGTTTCCGCAATACGTTCAAGATCTTCATCAGATAGATACGGATTCGAACAATTGATGCATATAATCCCTAGAATCTTTTGGATCTGTTCAATGAATTGATAAAGATACACTGGACGTGCTAGACGAATATGTCCAAAGTGACCAGGGCATAGTAGATTAGTCTGCTTACATGTGGGACAGACCTTACCGTTCTCAATAACGCCAAAACGAGAATCGAATACACCACCTGGTACTGGCTGATTTACAGAGTACGTCTTATCAGTGATGACTTCGACAACACTCTTCGCCACAATTTCTTCTGGATTGGCGATGCCAAATTGGACACCAATAATAGTATCACCCATTCTTATTATTTATATGGTTTATCTCTATATCATTTCGTTTTCAGCGAAGGTTTATGCTTTTTTAGCTACTTCCAAAGTAAGTTTCCAAAATTCATCATCGTTCAGCATTGCTCTCACAAGTGGTTTGGGAAACTTTTCTTCTAAATGTTCTGCCCATAAATCAAATTCAGGACCAAGACGTTGACTAAATTTATCCTTGTTTTTAATCTTCAATAGTTTATTGCGAGGAATGAGCTGTTGAAAGATAGTATTTGCAAACTGTTGTGTTATGTATGGATTTTCACTCTCATCCTTCATCTCACGAACTTTTTTATTCCACTCTTCCATTACAAAGAATGAAGCTAAAAACTATCCGGAAATCGCACAAGAAGGAGAAGAAATTGGATGCCGTGTTTGAGAAGAATGGTAAGGAGAAGGTTGTACCGTTTGGTCAGAAAGGGTACTCCGATTTTACCAAACACAAAGATAAGACCCGCAAACAGCGCTACCTAAAGCGTCACTCGGGAATGGGTGAACACTGGCAGAAGCCTGATACGCCTGGGGCACTTTCAAAGTGGATCTTATGGAATAAACCTTCATTCCGAGCGTCAGTTGCAGACTTTAAGAAACGATTTCACTTATAAGAATTTACAGATAACATGATAAGACAGTATGGTAGAATGTCCGAGTGGTTAAGGAGAGGGTCTTAAGAACCCTTGTAGCAATACGCACGGGTTCGAATCCCGTTTCTACCATCATCCGTTACTTAGCGGTAACACTACAGTGAAGAAATCTCTCCACTCTATTGTTTTCCCACTTTCGAAATACATCTTTGCAACTCGATTAAAAGACTGAATATATAGGAACATAACAGTTCCAATTACAAGAGGAAACCAAGCGTCCATTATGTGAACGATTGAATCAAAAAGATATCAAAAGTACGCATAATTTCTAAAAACGGATTTGACCGTTTTTAGGTTAATTAACATCACAAAAAGACAAAATGCCGCACATTACTAAGATGAGTGCTAAGCGCGTTGACATGCTGAAGACGTCCATGGATGCGAATAATCGCAACACGGACGAGACTTCCATGAAGCGCCACACCAAGGGTGTCAAGGATTATGTTAACGAGCTCGAGGAGTTCAATGAAGACAAGCTGGAGCAGTACTTTAAGGAGTACTGCGAGAATGATGACAATTTCGAAGAGATTGAGGAAGTCAAGAAGCCCAAGCGTACTCTGAGTGAGGAGCAGAAGGCAAAGATGAAGGCTGGCCGTGAGGCAGCAAAGGCAGCACGCGAGGCTGCAGCGTCCGAGAAGGGCGAGAAGGCTGAAGACAAGCCTAAGCCTAAGGCAAAGACTGCTAAGGCGTAAAATTTGTGAAAACGAATTTTTTTTATGATGGTCTAGTTAGTTAGAAAATGGCATCCGATATTACGTATTGGAAGGATGGTGTCAAGTCTGCAATGATGGATTCTCGTCGCGTTTCACGTTGGGATCTTGGTTTCAAGCGTTCCATTCTAGAGAATGCTCAGCGCGTTCTGGGTGACAATGTGAAGACATTTATTCCAGATATCTGCTTTCTTTACTCAGTTTTGACTGATAAAGAGAATGAAGAGATAAATGACTTTCTAGAGACGCTGGACGATGAAGAATTTTACTGAAAACGGATTTCAACATTTTTAACCTAATTCTTACCAAAAAATGTCTGACCTAACTACTCATATCGCTAACGCGGAGATGCTCGTTGCATTTCTCAAGAGCCAGCTTCCGAAGGAGGAAGATAAGCCTAAGAAGAAGGTAGTAGATGAAGATAAGCCTAAGAAGAAGGCTGCAAAGGAGGAGAAGCCTGTAGAGGAGAAGCCCAAGAAGGAAGATAAACCCAAGAAGGAGAAGAATCTAAATCGATTCACTCCTGCAATGAAGACGGAACTTACGAAGGTTCTAAAGGCTCACGATGTTGAGCTAACCGAGGAACTTCGCAAGGAGTTTATCGATCATCTTAACAGTCTAGACGCTGATGACTATACTAATGTAAACCTAACAGTTCACATGGAGACATTTGCAAAGAGCAAGGGTAAGTCCGAAGAGAAGAAGAGCGAGCCTGCTAAGAAGGTAGGTGGTTCTCCATTTGAAGGAGATGAAAGTCCTCCTGATATGAATACATGGACGAATGCGTCCAATCATGATGTTTCAAAGCTAATCAAGTATGTCAGCAGTGACGCACTTGCTAAGCTAAAGAAGACTGAGACGCTGAAGCCTCTTGGGCACGGAAACTGGTGGCATGCCAAGAGTGGTATGTGGGTTTTCGAGAATGGAGATGAAAATACATCTGACCCATTTGAGTTTGAAGGTGCAACTTATGTAGTTAACGAGGTTAACAAGCGAGTTTACAAGACAACTGACGATAATGATGTCTTTGTTGGCTTTCTAGGAATTGGAAAGTTTGCAACAATGAAGGTTTAACAATATAAGTTACGCCAAATTTCTTTATCTTTTTTATCAATATCTGTCAGTAACACTTGTGCTACCTTTTTATCAATTATGAGGGGAAATGATACTTTCATGTAAAAACAATATTCTTTCATACTTTCATCATCTGCTACACGTAACATGTTTAATCTGGTCATCATAGTTTCAACAGTACGAATGAGGTGACGAACACCTTTTTCATCAACAGAGTGATCTAGAATTAAAAGTGTGATTGCACCATCTTCAAGAATGACTTCATCTTTCTTGAACTTTAGTCGCTCTACCATACTCGGCCATATGTATTCCTTTAGAATGATACGCTTATCGGCTTCATTATATCCTCCACAATTGATGACGTTCATACGATCACGCAGAATAGGATGAACTTTATCAATATCATTGAATGAGAATACAAACAAACACTGAGATAGATCAAAATCAACACCAGAAAAGTAACGATCGTGAAACTGTGTATTCTGCGAACGATCTGTTAAGTGAATTAACATATTCGTGATTTCTTCACCATGTGGCGTTGTTGAAACCTTATCAAGTTCATCAAAATATAATACAGGGTTCATAGCACCAGCATGCATTAAGCAATCTGCTATGCGGCCCCACATAGAACCTTCATATGTATAAGAATGGCCTATAAAGTTAGAAATATCAGAAGCACCTCCAAGTGAAAAGAATTCAAAAGGACGTTGTAGTACATTTGCGATTGCGTTACGAGCAAATGATGTCTTGCCTACACCCATGGGACCCTGAAGAGCAATTACGTTACCAACAGAGTCGGGATTGACAATCCATTGTGAAATAATTTGTAGTATTTGAGTTTTAGCAGGAACCATACTGTATACAGATTTGTTCATATTCTTACGAGCTTCCTTAATGAAATCAGTACACTTTGATGTTCCATCTTCAAACTTTACNGGNAGAGGAACTGTTTTACCGAAAGGTATACGTAAGAATCCGTCAATCCACGTTTTTAATTTATAAGATTCTCCACTATCATTTGACATTTCGGAGAGTGCCATAATTTTTTTAATCACGCCTGACTTCGTATAATCGGGTATAGGTAATCCTAATATCTTAAATTTGTACGGTACAATTCCATCATCAAGAACAAGAGTTGAAATACGTTTCATCACATCAAGCATATCCTTCTTTTTTGCACTAGGCAATGAGTTGTAATATGTTTGTTCCTGTTTTGTAAGCTTTAAAGGAACCTCAGCTTGCTTAGCATTTTTCTTTACATTCGAGCGTGTTCTATGCGTTTCAATTAACTCTTCCTCACTTGTTTCTTCATCGTCAGGAGGATGAATATGAATATTTAAATAAATAGGTTGAGCACTATCTGCAGTCTCTGATTGAAGTGTATCATCATCAACCCACGTTGTATCAGAATCTGAGTCCGAAGATTTCTTCTTTTTAGGAAGAGGCTTCCCGTCATCTGATAGGTCAGCCGAACACTTACGGTCACGAGCGTTCTCACGAGACTTTCGTTTAGCCATCCCTTGCTTCATGGCAGAAATAAATCCTCCATACTTTTTCACGTTAGGAAATAATGGACGATACGATTGAAAAGGCGGCTAGTATAGCTCAAGATCAAATTGACAAGGAAAATGCAAAAGACCCCGTAGTAGTCAAGTCGCTCTCTATAGTTGAAAACTTTATTAAGAAAAACAGAGTTCTTTGTTACGGTGGAACAGCTATTAACAATCTTCTTCCTAAAGAAGATCAATTTTATGACCCTGAGAAAGATATACCAGACTATGATTTCTATACTGCAACACCTCAGTTTCATGCAATGGAAATTGCAGATCAGTTGACAAATGCAGGGTTCAAAAGTGTAGAAGTGAAACCTGGAGTTCACTTAGGAACATTTAAGGTTTTTTCAGAATACATCGGGGTTGCCGATGTATCTCATCTAGATAAACCTATTTTTGATACTCTTTGGAAACATAGTATAGAAAAGAACGGAATTCATTATGTTCCTCCCAATTTTTTGAGAATGGGTGTATACTTAGAGCTTTCTCGTCCCAAAGGTTACGTTGAGCGGTGGAAGAAAGTATATAGTCGTTTGCAATTATTGAACAAACATTATCCTATGACATGTCCTAAAGATCACGACGAATTAAGTGACTTTTACATTTCTCCTGAAACAAAAAGTACTCTTGAAAAAATTCTTATTAAAGAAAATGCTATTCTGCTTGGTTTCAATGGAGTGAGCTTACAGAAAAAAGGATCTAAAGGCGAATGGCAGTTACCTCTGGATATTCTTGTTACACCTGAAACAACTGAAAGAACAGCAAAGTTATTCGAAGATGCTATGAATAAGAAAGGAAGTGTTGAAGTGAAAGCATATCCTGCATATGGAGAACTTCTACCTGCTCATATGGATATTGAAGATAAAAAAACAGGTCTAGTTCTCATTCGTGTTTACGAAACAACTGCATGTCATAGTTACCATAAAACAACACGTGGACTATTTGTTGCGAGTATTCCGACACTTCTACAGTTCTTTCTTGCTATTACCTATGCCCCTGATCACTTTCTAGAAGACATACCTGAACAACGATTCCTTTGTGCAGCTCAGCATTTAGTTGAACTAGCAAACGAGAAGGCTCATGCTAGACGCTATCGTTTATTGACTCCAATCACCTGTATAGGAAAACAGAAGACATTAATTGATATGCGTGTTGAAAAATCTGAACTATTTGAGAAACTTGGAAAGAATCGGTCATCGGCTGAATTCTTAGAATACTTTTTTACGTATACACCTACATCGATGGATAAAACACGTCGTCAAAAGTTTAAAAGCGATACATTCAAGACACTTAAGGCACGCCATTGAGACCAAATGCGTTTCCTGCACATCCCGGACCGCAGTTAATTTTATATAAACCAAATAGGACTGATAACCGATATCCGTTGCCGTATTTTGCCCATTTAGGATTTGGGTGGTCGGTAGGTGTTTCTGCATCGATACCAAATGACTCGAAAGCCATGGCTTTCTCGCGTATCGTACGTGTTATATCGGACGCATCACGTTGAGAAGCAGGATTAAACACATAACCAGTGTTCAGAGTAGTTGTATTAGCTCCCTGTGAACTCATTTGTTTATACAGAAGTAATAATGTTCAAGCGAAAGAATTTTTTTGGAATGTTACTTCCTTTCTTGTTCCTGTGGCTTTTTTACACAATCATGAACAAGACAGGTATTATTAAAGAACATTTAGCAAATGCTCCTTCAAAAGTAGAACAGGAACTTGCAAAAACAAACGCAAAAATAGATGCTCTGACTAAGAAGTTTGATGATACAAATAAACAGATGAGTGCACAAGCTGATCAGGCTGCCGCTGCTCGGGCAAGTTTAGCTGCTATACACAAGTCTTAATGTCCAGTCCACCAACTAATATCAAAATATGGAGGCATAGGTGCTGCTAAATCAGAAGGATCAGACTGTGGAGGATTCTTCATCAAAGCAGGAATATCTGTAGGTTTTAGGAAATAATTGTAATAAATTAGGTTAGCAAGTTTACCTTCAAACCCACCATCCACTCCAGTATGAACGGTTCCACTATTTTGGCGAGGAAGCTGAACTATTGAATGATGAGTATGAATAACACCGTTGATATACACATCTATTGCTTTCTGTTCAACTACGATGACTACATGAAGCCATTTCTTTGCAGGAATGTTTGAAATAGGAACAACTTCAGTTGAACCATATGTGTCTAGTTTAACCAATAATGTATTTGAGTTTCCATCAATTAATAGTGATGGACATGATGATGATAGATCGGTAGGTCCCTTTGTAAATATCACCTTTGGCTTTCCAGGTCTGTATGTAAAATCATCAATACGAACCCAACATGAATAAGAAAATGTAATACCTTGATCTTGATTGAGAGATTCAGGTAAACTTACATTGCTATCAAAACTAGACTTACCATCTAAAATTGTACTTTGAATTACTGTTTGCCCGGGAGAAGCAAATGTAAATGTCTCTCTCAGAGAGGAAAATAAAATAAAGGCTACAAGAGCCATAAATCCAAATAGAATGTACCTATTCATTGTAATCTAAAACGAATTTTTGTTACGCCTGATAGAAGTGTGTAAAGATGAACATATTCGTTCTTTCATTGAATCCATATGAGGCTGCTAGATTACACTGTGATAAACATGTTATAAAAATGATTCTGGAATCTGCACAAATGCTATACTGTGCTCACTGGGTGCTAGAAAGTCCTCTTCCGCCCAATGCGTACAAAAAGGCTCATATGAACCACCCTTGTTCGAAATGGGTAAGAATTAGTTTGGAGAATTACTTATGGCTATGCGCTCTTGCTAAAGAGTTATGCAAAGAGTACAAATTCAGATACGGAGAAACAAAAATTCATAAAACAGAAGCACATATTGATTGGCTTATGGAAAACTATCCTAAAGGAATACCAAATACGGAATTTACTATTCCTCCTCAAGCTATGCCAGATCAGTATAAAGATGAGAATGTGGTTGTTGCATATAAGAGATTTTATCGTGAATCAAAAATGAAGAGTCGTAATATTGTAACATATAAAAAACGTCCACTTCCTGACTTTCTTACGTCTATATAATGGAAGAAGAGTTATTTAAGCGAATGACATCAACGGCTACACGGCCTAGTAAACATCGTAAGGCTATTTTTTCTTGCGGTGCATCGGGTGTTGGGAAAACAACGGGAAAAGATTCATTCTTAAAAGAAGCAGGTGTTAAGACTTCATTTGTATACATAAGTTTGGATAAGATTCGCATGATTACAGGAGATAATAAAACAGCACAAACTATGTTGAATTATATTGTGGAAAAAACAATAAGTTCCGGATATTCATTTTTCTGGGACGCAACTTGTAGAAATAAAAAAGAAATTACGGAAACAATGAAAACATTGAAAGAAAAAGGATATAAAATTATTCTTGCCATGACCTATTCTAAATTAAAAACTGTTTTGGATCGAGTTGCTCAGCGTATTCATCAGGAAACACCGGAATCGGTAGTTCGTGATATTTACCAACATATGCAAAAGAATGCAGAAGTGTATATGGATTTATCTGAAATTGATGAAATGTATTTGTACAATAATGAAAAAACTTCAGAATTAATTTTTTACAAAGACAAAAAACATATTCAGTGTATTCACCCAGAAATGGAATTCTACTTTGATGTTTCAAAGTATTGCGTCTAGAATGTATATTCTTGAATCTTTTTACCAACTGTATCATACACTCCGAACTTTACTGCATAACCGGTTGCCTGAGTTGTACTAGTGGCACCAGTGGAACTTTTACAGCTTGTTCCTGCAGAATAAAACGAGGATGCATCTGTAGGTGTTAGCATACGAGAGTAATGATTAAAGTTACATAGAGATCCAGAGAAGCCACCATTTCCTGCCATTGTTATATCGCCGGACGCCGGTTTAGGAACGCCTGGTAACAAACAAGACTTCACTAGCTTTCCGTCAATATAGACATCTAAGTTGCGACCAAATACTGTCATAGAAACAGAGAACCAATCTTGTAGAGGAAGATTGGGAACTTCGCAAATAAATACGTCATCGGTTGATCCTGAATGTCCTGCAGGAGCAGGTTGTGTCTTGGATGAGCCACCAGAGTTGTCCGGGAATACAGAAACTGTTATACGTAGTGTATTATCGGTAGGGTGTAGAGCTACACTCGGATTCAAAATTTGAGTATTGGTAGGATCAGATCGAGCAAGAACTTGTTTATCCTTTCCATAACCATAGTTCCAATCTTTAATAAACATCCACCATTGCATACCATAACCACCTTTACCACCACTTGATAGAGGAGCACTTGTAGCCTTTACAACTGTTGAATTTGTAGCATCAGACATGCTTGAAATTAGAGTACCAGATCCACCATTGGTACTAAATAGACCACTGAACCAATTAGGAGCTGTTACAGGAGCTGAAGAACCCATTGGTCCTGTAGATTGGTTATTTGATGGGCATTGAGTAGCATCATAACTAATTGTAATCGTATCACCTATATTAGGAGTGATTTTTTGAACAGGGCATCCAGAATATTGATACGTGATTGTTACAGTGCCGCTATCCGTACTTGCAAGGTCACTTACACCTGGTGCAGATAATGTCGTACTAAGTTGCGAATCTTTTACAAGATTTTGAAGAGATGCTGATATATCTTTGGGACTACCATTGCCAGTTGCTGGAAGTACAGCACTATGAATAGCTAAATCAGGAATATTTGGTGGAGGAGGTGTTGCAACTTGTAATCCAAAAAAGCTTGTAATACCTGGAACTTTTAGCCAATAGAGTAGATAGTAAATACCTACACCAACCAATAGAAGAAAAAGTATCCAACTGACACCTGTTAGACCCCAAGCCCAAGCAGACATACTAGACGCTTTATCCTGTATTTGTTTTGCTACAGCAGATGCCTTTGATAATTCTGATTGAACATAACTGCTACTATATGTAGCAGCATTGGGGTCTGCTTTAAATAAATCAGTGGATACTTTCTCAACTGGTTTAGAAGTTGTTCCTCCCATTTGTATCAAATCAGTAGTAAAAAACGGATGAATTCTTCAATGGTTGGAGAATAAGCAATGTATTGTAATAATTGCGGAGAGAAAGGACACGTCTTCAAAGGATGTAAAGAGCCAATTATATCATGTGGGTTGATCTTGCTTAGGGGGATTTATGAACCGTTGGTATTTCCAGTGAGTTCTAAAACTGTAAGTGCCTTGATGGTGAGACGTAAGGATAGTATGTGTTATACAGAATTCCTTCGTGGAAAGTATAGTTTGGGAGACTCAACATACATGAAGAAACTCATTTCAAATATGACTGTTACAGAACAGAAACGATTTGCTGAAGAAGACTTCGATACATTATGGACAGCACTCTGGGGGCCCGGTAAAGATGTTCATTCCATGGAATATGAAATTTCCAAAGAAAAATTCAATACACTAAATAGAGTCGAACTTATCAAAACAGTTCCATCTATCTATACAGAATCAGAATGGGGATTTCCAAAAGGTCGTCGTGCACGAGGTGAAACAGACTTAGATTGTGCCATTCGAGAGTTTACTGAAGAGACTAATATACCAACAAATTCATATGCAGTTTGTAAAGATCTTCGTTTTACAGAAGTGTTTTCTGGTACAAATAATGTCAAATATATGCATATATATTTCATAGCTAAGTTGATTGCGTCATCTGAAATTGATCTAAAACAAGCGTTCACATCCATGCAACAGAAAGAGATTTCTGCTATTGCGTGGAAGACACTTGCAGAGTCAAAGGCAATTACACGTCCACATTATATTGAACGAAAAGAAGTAATACATACGATTGAAAAGACAATTGAAACTCTTGTAGAAAAGTAATGGACTGGACAAGTTTTGGCTTATCATCGCTGGCAGTCTTTGCACTTATGTTCGTTGTCGGATTCTGTATTTCATTAGTGTCGAGTACCATGCAATGCGGAAAGACAAATTTGAGCGAAAGCGCTCTTGAGGGTTTAGAGTGGGGAGCAGTTCCTTCGGCAGTTTATATTCTTGCATCAGTAGTTCCTATTGTACGTCAATCGTTCAAGATCTATGGGTCAAGTATAATTGCGGTTGGATTTTTAATGATGTTGTCAACGTGGCCTATGACTGTAGTCGTCGTAAATAATACAGAACGTGCCGTATGTGTTCCCAGTACATCAGAGATGACAACATTCAAAACAAAACTACTTGCTGAACTCAAACAAAAACAAGAGGCTGAAGAAAGAAACAAAAATGCATCTGTCATTAAGAAATAATTTACAACTACATCAACTTATCAAGTAAATGAGTTGGCGTCAAGAGCATATGATTCCAGAACCATATCTGGTCATAACTGGAATGACATATTTGTTACCTACAATTCTTGCATATGAAAAGAATCTCTGGTATTGTATGGGCTCATCATTGTTCGTAACATTAACAACTATGTGTTTTCATTGGTTTAGAAGTGAAGTATCGTTTATGTTTGATGCTATTGCTATTGTGAACTATATCATGTGTGGCATATATAATTCTTATCTTACAGATTACTATGCAGCTGGTATTCTGTTCTGTTCTCTAACATATTCAGCAATTGTCTACTTTGTAGGTCAACAATATAACATGCTTGCATTTGACCCAGATTGGAATACACAAATGTTTTTTCACGGATTTATTCATTTATCCACTGCATATAGTGCATGGGTTCTAATTAGTCGGCGAGAACTTCCACTGTAACTTTTTTTGCATTGGATGTTAACTCTTGTGTATCTATAACTTTCCAATGAACATTTTTATATCCAGATGTTCCCTTATCTTCTTTTAAGTCTTCCCACTTTCTCATATTCTTCCAATCTTTATTTGTACGAGTATCTACGTGAGGAAGTTCTTTAAATCCAGAAGTCAAAGTAGGTTTATAAACCTCAATCCTCTTTGCTTTCAAACGATTACGCATTGAATCATCTTCACCACCCCATCCCCAGAAATTATTGGGGAAACCGTTTATTGTTCGAATATCTTTGATTGACATGGAAATTACACCACCTAAAAAAGAATCACCAGACCATTTAGTCGTCCAAGCTTTTCCAATGTGAATTGGTTGTTCAGGAAATGCAGTATAATATGGAACTAATGGTGCAAGTGGAATCAAATCTACATCGTGAAAGACAACATATTCAATACCTTCCTTTGCTGCTATTCTTGCGCCGATATTCAGAAGAGCACCACGATTAAACTTTCGGTTATCTTCTGATTGCTCAATGATCAAGACGTTCCAATCAGGATGCCATCGTTTCATAAAGGCAACAAAAATCTTTAACTGTCCAGCTCTATCTTGAGCAGTGTTGTCACGAAAAGGAACCACGATTGTAGGAGTTCCTTGTGGTAACTGTTTTGCTTCCGTTGGAGACAACATCCCTTATGATAAATTAAAGTTTACTTTTTCGTCTGAATTCCAATCACGTGTGTCTTTCGATATCTTTTTCAGGACAAGAATTGTAGGACATGTTTTGCAAATATCAATAACTCCAGGGTAAGCACGTGTTACGTATTTTGAAACAGCATTAATAGCTCGCATCTTCTTATCATCAACAACCAGAATTCCACCAACACGAAGCATTTCTAAGCAATAAAATACTTCCAAAAGCGTATAGTCAAATAAATGCCAACCATCAATGAGTGCTACATCTAGCCATTCTGTTTTGAACTTTTTTAGTAAAGCAGGAAGCACATTTATTGAACTCTCTTCAATTAATCTCCAATTTCTATTTTTTATGAAACCACATCGTTTTAAATTTTCAGAACCAATTCCTTCCCAATGACCATCACCAGTTCCATATTGATTAGGATCAATGATAGTATGACTAATTCCACTATTCTTCATTCGCTGATGATGTTCAGCAAACACAAGCGCCGAAGTTCCATAGGCAAAACCAACTTCTAATGTATGTTTTGCTTTTGTTTGTTCTAATGCTTTACGAATTTGAATATGTTCAGCATCTCGTGTTTGCGATGTTAGACGTCTGTATTCTCCATCTGGTGTAAAAACAGCAGCATGTTTTAACATAGTTTCTAAATATGTTTTGGTAACCAAAGGGTCTTTTGTTTTATTCGTTGCAAGTAGAATGTCCTTTACATCTTCTTTCTTTTCGTCTGATAATTTATCATACCACATTCCCTTGTATACATAGTAAGATGAGGATTTTTCGGAATTACGAAGAAGCTTTTCAAATAGGGAAACAATGTATAGATTCAATAAAGACTACAAAGAAACCGGCACTAACTGGCCATGGTATCAAAAAGCTTCCAGAAGAAGTAGATGGCCCTTGGGAGATGTCACATGATGCTCTTGCAAATACATTAAAGTATATTTTTGATTTGAACCACGCTTGTTATCTCATTTGTATAATAGATTCTAAAGCAACTTGTTATAAACTTCCTGGAAAAGCTCTTCCTAAAATGTATGAAAATACAATTAATAAGACATTAAAGCGTAAGCATTTATTTGGAAAAAATACTACATATCGTGTTATGCAGTGTATCATGCGTCCTGTGAAGAAAGTAGAATCAACAGCAGATGAGTTGATTACATTTTTAAACAATTTAGGATATATGTTACCAGATGGTGCATACATTTGGACTGCTTCTGACTCTATGATTCTCAAAAAAGACAGAAGTGGCCCTTGGCCGATGATTGGCGATACAACTCTAAAACTAGGTAGTAAATTTATACCACTTCTTGCTTATTCAGGACACACTGAATTCTGGGATGTTCCTGTGATTAACTTTGATGATATGCAGTATGGTAACAAAGCAACACCTCCAGCATTTGTAGAATGGGAAACTAAGAAACCTATTGCTGTATTTCGTGGAACTACAACAGGATGCGGATATACTGCTGAAACAAACATGCGCCTCAAATTGTCAACCATGCGCTCTCCAGATTTGGATGTTGGTATCGTAAAGCATACGAATCAGATGAAGTTTGATCCTAAAGAAGGTCTTGGAACAATTAATCCTTCTGCATTTCCAACCGTTCCACTTATGCCGATGTCTGAACAAGCAAATTATAAATATATGATTCATATCGATGGTAATGTTGCCGCGTATCGCCTTTTAGGAACTATGATGACTGGTTCATTAATATTGAAAGTAGATGGACCATATACGCTCTGGATTGATCATCTTCTCAAACCTTTGAAACATTACGTTCCTGTAAAAGCTGATTTGTCTGACTTAGTTGAAGTTGTAGAATGGTGTAAGAAACACGATGCTAAGTGTAAGAAAATTGCTCTAGCAGGATATGAATTTGCAAAGAATGCTCTGACAAAAGACTATATTGATGCATCGTTTGTAAAAGTTCTGTGGGCTGTAAAGTAATGCAAACGCGGCGTCGTATAAGACATGGCACACGGCGTCGTGTTGGACGGGGGCGAATGGAAGTTCTGTTTCCTAAAAAGGCAGGTGTAGATTACTCTAAGTTAAAAATGACGCCTGAAGGAGAATATAGTATCACTAAACGCAAAGATGGTGATATATTGCTTGCTCACATGAAGAGTATGATCAAAGGAATCAAAACAAAGTCAATTACTGATTTAACTGGAAATGTTGGCGGTGATACGATAATGTTTGGTCTTCATTTTAAAGACGTGAAATCGATTGAAATTAATCCGGAAAACTTTGATGCATTGAAAAATAACGTTGAGGTTTTTGGATTGAAGAATGTTGAAGTTAAATTAGGTGATTCAACAAAGGACTACAATTGGAAGACAGATGTACTTTACTTAGATCCTCCGTGGGGCGGACCCGATTACAAACTAAGCAAAGAATTAGATTTGTTTTTAGGTGATGAGCGTGTTGACCTATTCCTTGCTAGAATTCTCAAAGAGGAATGGAAGCCAGAGTATATATTCATGAAGCTTCCTGCTAATTACAAATTTGATCGTTTGAAAGAGCTTCCAGTCAAAGTAAGAAAGTTTAAGATACGAGGCTTCGCTATTGTTGGAATGTCTGTGATATAATATAATGGAATCGGTAAAATACCGAAATGAAGACATTTTAATCAAAACAATACCAAAAGGTACATTATTGTTTCGATTAACTAAAGCCCCAAAAAATGACTTACGAGGTATTCCGAGAGCAGATGGTAATCGTTGTATACTTTCAAATCATAACGTTTTTTTCTATCCAAATCCCTTTGTTGGAAAAATGGCATTATCTCAGTTTATAAAGTCAAAAGACTTGCCTACTATAACTGTTTTTATATTAAAAAATGATGTAAAAGTATTTTGGTTAGTTGAACCGTCGAAATACACACGTGTTGATAAAAACAAGAAACGTTTTTTTATGAAACGTTGTTCAACAATTCGTAAAGGTTGTGTGGATAAAAAGATTATTCAAGGATTACATGCACCATACAACCCATGCTTAAGTGATACAATTATCAAAAAATACCCAGATATTGTAGGAATGTTGACTATTGCATTTGGTGATGCTAATCGTATAGAAGTTGGAACTAAAAATTCAACTGTTCGTGTTCGCAAGTTTTTACATACAACAAAAGATTCATCTGGAGTGTCATCTATTCCCGAAATAATTCTACATCCTCTAAAGCAACGTCCTCAGAAAGATCTCATTGTGACTCCAGGTGAAACTCTTGAAACAAATTATAAAATTTTGACAACGCTTGATTCATCAAATGAATCTTCATTAGAAAAATTTATGAATAAACATGCTGTTTATAATCCTAACACGTTCTTTTTTAGTTATAAAACTTGAAGTACACCCCACGTAATAACTAACTCGTAAACCTTAATATTTGGGTCGTTGCCATTGTAGGTTTTTGAACCATCATTTGTCCAGCTATGAGTCTTGATATTGCAACCACTGAACTCCTCAGTTAGAGCATTCAAAATGTCATCTATTATGGCAAATTGACTATTGCTCCGATAAATATCAAGGACAATGCGCCAACCACCTGCTTCAGCAGTTTGTTCTGCATAATATTTTGCATACTCTACAAACTTGGCAATCTTAGCATTCTTATCTGCATTAGATGAAATCTCAAGTAGTTGCTGTTTGCTAGGCATTTTTTTTCTTACCAAATCTATCTCAACTAATAAATCCGTTTTACAAACTAAAATCAAGAATGTATACTACGGTCATATATGACACTACAGCAAAAGCAAACATCCACCACCAAACAGGAAACACAGTCGCCTCTTTATTATTGGATCCGAAGGGACGAACTCTGCCCTCGGACCCAAAGGCAATTGAAGGCTTGATGTATAGGAATCCTGCTACAAGGAACAGGTAAATTACCAGCATCCACAGTTTAGGACTTTTACGGATAGTTGCCTCCATTATCAATTCCTCTCCAAAAATAAGTAGAGAATGTATGTACTTCCGAACAGAAAGGCGTTTTCGGATTCAATTACTCGAATCTTTCTGAAGTATAGGAAAGCTAATGTAGACCCACTTGATACTGCAAACTCGGAGGAGGACATGTGTAAGCGTCAGGGTGACATGTCAAAAAGTAGTTCAGAGCTGTTTGAGTACCAGAAGATTGTTCGTGACTATCTTTTGCTTGAGTCACCCTATCGTGGTCTTCTATTATATCACGGCCTCGGTTCTGGTAAAACATGTTCATCTATTGCAGTAGCAGAATCTTTGTTGAATACGAAGAAGGTATTTGTTATGTTACCGGCGTCACTACAGGATAACTATCGTGGTGAAATTCGCAAGTGTGGTGACCCTATCTATAAACATGAACAATATTGGGAAATGCGTGGACTGAATGATGAAACACGTAAGCAAGGTCTTGGTATGGGTATATCTGAAAAGTTTTTAGACACTCATGGTAAGTTTTTTGTAAACGTGAGTGGGCGTCCTTCGAATTATAATACGCTAACACAACCTGATACAAAATTAATTGATGAACAACTTGACGATATACTTAACCAGCGGTTTACATTTATTAACTACAACGGTATCAACAAGACCAATTTTGAAAAGATATTTCCTCCTGATCAGCCTCATATGTTTGATAATTCTGTTGTAATCATTGACGAAGCTCACAACTTTATTGGTTACGCTGTTGGCGAACTTGATCTCAAATTGAAGATCTATAACATGATTTACAAAGCAAAAGATTGTAAGGTTGTTTGCTTATCTGGTACGCCAGTAGTAAACCGACCAAATGAAATTGCGTATTTAATGAATCTTTTACGTGGTCCTATTGAACGCGTAACAATTCCTACAGATTCTGCAGTTTCATGGGATGAATCATTAATGACAGCTTATTTCCGTCGTATGAAAGATGTAGATACGATTGAGTACAATTCAGTGAAACGAACAATTATGTTAACTCGTAATCCTCCTCATTTTGAAAGTGTATATAATGAAAAGAACGAACGTATTGCTGTAAAGTACAATAAAGAATACGACCAAGAAGCTAATATTAAAAAATGGGTAACCGATTGGAAATCAGAGTTTGAACAAGAATTTGCAGGAATCGAACTGTCAAAAGAAGATAAATATATTGTAGAAGAACTTGAATGCTTACCTACAAAGTTTGAAGACTTTATGAATACATTCGTAGATGGACTCAGTATTAAGAATGCTCTTCTCTTTCAAAAGCGTATACAGGGTCTTGTTTCGTATTTCAAAGGCGCTGATGAACGCCTGCTTCCGAAGCGCATTGACGAAGAGAATACATTAGTTAAAGTTCCTATGTCTGATTCACAGTTTTTGCGTTATTTGGAACTACGATGGATTGAAATACAGAGTGAAGCAAAGAAAACACGTGGAGGAGATATGAATGCAGATTACGGTTCCTATCGTATGACATCTCGTATTGTTTGTAATTATGCAGTTCCGTCTGAATTACGTCCAACAAAGGAGGAGATAAAGGAAGAAAATGGTAAAGATTTTAAACCTGAAATTTTAGAAAAACTAAAGGCAGATTCTAAACGTTTCCTTTCAGATGAAGGTCTTGCCATTTTTTCCCCTAAAATGTTACGCATGTTACAAGATTTGAGAAAGAATATCGGAGAACATGGTAATTATCATAATCAATTTATATACTCACAGTACCGCGTGTTAGAAGGTCTAGGTATATTCGGTGCTATTCTTGAAGCAAATGGATTTCAGGAGTATAAATTGATTAAGAAGCAAGGACTGTGGGAAGAGGATCCAGCTATGAAGAAAGGCGTTCCTGCATTTGCTTCATTCTTGGGCGGAGAAGGTGAAGAGCGTGATTTATATCGTCAAATTTTTAATGAATCGTATGAACAGAACTTTCCTCAGTCACTGAAAGATTCGATTAAAGAAAAAAGATTGTGTGTTCTACTCGTATCTTCTGCAGGAGCTGAAGGTATTACGCTACGCAATGTTCGTAACGTTCTTGTCATGGAATCATACTGGAATCCTGCTCGTATTGAACAAGTTATTGGTCGCGCAATTCGTATTTGTTCTCACGCTTCACTATCTGTTCCTGAACGAACTGTTGATGTAAAGATGTATCTATCAGTATTTACAGAAGAACAATCTGTTACAGGCGAAGGTCCTAACGTTGTTCTCATTCGACGCAATGATATGATTCTTAAACGTTATGAAGGTGGTGAACCTCGTGACGCTTTCATGAGCAGTGATGAATTTTTGTATGAAGTTGCATATGAAAAAGGGCGTATTATAAAGAACATCTCTTTGCTACTGAAGCAAGCTGCAATTGACTGTGAGATCCATCGTAAATTACATGCAAAAGAAACACCCGTCATTCAGTGTATGCGATTTGATACAACAGCAACAAGCGATGATCTAGCATTTAATCCATCATACAAGGCTGATGAGAAAGATACTCTTTATTTACGAAACGTTGTTCGCAAGAAGAGACGTCTACAGCGTGTTCTACTCAAAGGATCATTGATCATTCTAGATCCCGATACGAACGAAATATTTGATGCTCCTGCATTTGAAGATACTGGACGATTAATACGTTTAGGTATGTTTATACCACCCAATCAGATACAATTTTTTACAGCTGGAAGTTTTGTAACCAAATAGATAATGTTGTTTCCAATATTGGCGGCATTGGTTGGACTTACTCTCTTTTATACAGGGAGTCATGCAGAAGTAAACTCAATTCCGGAACTACCTGGATTACTAGTTCCGCAATCGACAGGAAAGGAAAGGCAGATAGTATCGATGACAGGTGATGCTTCTATGTATACTGAACGTAGACGCAGAGCAGCCATACAAGCGTTGCATGGTTGTAGCGCAAATAACAAGCCTGTTCATACATGTACATCAGAGTGCGGTACTCAGATCAAAGGTTGTACTCTTGGTTATAACAAACTAATAAAGGAAACAAAAAATACTCCGGGGTTTACGAATGGTTCTGTTGAAGCGTATATGTTAACATCTATTTGCAATATCCGTAGTCGTAGAGTTATTATACCCCCAATTCATGTTACAGAAATATACGATGGCGGTTCACCATTTGATAATTTTCAAGATATACTTGATGGCAGTAGTCCTGGAATAGATAATCCTATATTTGATATTTATTATGACGGAGGAGGACCAACATCGGAATATGTAACAGTTTTTGATGGTGTTGATCCTCTATCTAATATAATGGATATTGTATATAGTCGTCTCAAAGATATACCTATATTGGATGGTGCAAATCCCAATACAAATATATAATTAGATTACAATGAGTACAACTGAAGTAAAATTTCAGCTGCGGCGAGGTACAGCTGCTCAGTGGATAGCAGCTTATCCTGTTATCTTACGCCAAGGTGAACCTGCAATTGAAACAGATACAAATAGACTAAAATTTGGAGATGGACATACAGAATGGCAGTGCTTGCCTTATGTATTTATGAATGGTCCTAGTGGAGCTTCAGGCGTAACTGGACCCACAGGCGCAACTGGTGTTATTGGTCCCACAGGCGCAAGTGGCGTTACAGGACCTACTGGAGCTTCAGGACTAACAGGACCTACTGGTGCAAGTGGTGTAACTGGACCTACTGGTGCAAGTGGTGTAACTGGACCTACTGGTGCAAGTGGTGTAACTGGACCTACGGGAGCAAGTGGAGTAACAGGTCCTACTGGAGCAAGTGGCGTTACAGGACCTACTGGAGCTTCAGGAGTAACAGGACCTACAGGTGCAAGTGGTGTTACTGGACCTACAGGTGCAAGTGGTGTTACTGGACCTACTGGTGCAAGTGGAGTAACAGGATCTACTGGTGCAAGTGGAGTAACAGGATCTACTGGTGCAAGTGGAGTAACAGGATCTACTGGTGCTTCAGGAGTAACAGGACCTACAGGAGCTTCGGGAGTAAAAGGATCTACAGGAGCTTCAGGAGTAACAGGACCTACAGGAGCTTCCGGTGTTACAGGTCCTACAGGAGCTTCCGGTGTTACAGGACCTACTGGTGCAAGTGGAGTAACAGGACCTACAGGAGCAAGTGGTGTTACGGGACCTACAGGAGCTTCAGGAGTAACAGGACCTACTGGAGCTTCCGGTGTTACGGGACCTACAGGAGCAAGTGGTGTTACGGGACCTACAGGAGCAAGTGGTGTTACGGGACCTACAGGACCTACAGGAGCTTCAGGAGTAACAGGACCTACCGGAGCTTCAGGAGTAACAGGACCTACTGGAGCAAGTG
>TBL_comb47_HYPODRAFT_10002232_pt1 | contig 24062 bp, 14 predicted proteins | sample TroBogypolimnion_40_FD_10682 | JGI IMG/M metagenome (IMG submission 10682)
GGCCTCCCGCCTCGAAGGCGAGGACGAGCCCGATGACCGTGGCTACCGCCAGTTCCTGGACGTCCCCGGAGAGCGCCCCCGCCGCGACGGCAAGCGCCCCGCAGGCGAAGGCGAAGGGGACGCGCTGCAGTGCCGAGGCGCGCAGGCCGGCGAGGATCCAGGGGACGCTGCCGGCTCCGGCGAGGTTCACCATGTTGCTGGTCATGGAGAGGGTGTAGCCGGACAGGGCGTAGGCGAGCCCCGCCAGCACGCTGGCCGGGCGGGAGGCGCCCAGACTCCTGGCCAGTACGGCGGCGCCCAGCCCGGCCGAAAGGAGGTAGGCCCCGATCAGCGGGTCGAGACCGTCGCCGGGGAACAGGAAGGCGGCCAGCACGGAGAAGGGGTGCAGCGCCCCGTGCATGGTTTCCGCCAGGTACGGCATCCCCGTGGCGCAGAAGGGGTTCCAAAGGGGGAGCCGCCCCTCGCGCAGGGCCTGACCGGCGAGCCAACGGATCGGCGCGTACTGGCCGGTCTGGTCGCGGTGCATCAGCGTGAGCCCGGCAAGCCAGGCTGCGGCGAGCGGCGTCAGCGTGCCGGCGGCGACGAGCGCCCACATGGCGAGGGTGCGCCAACGGCCGGCAGCGCCCGGGCGGGGAGGCGGGGTAACGGCCCCGGCTGGCATGGCATCACTGTTCAACGGCTCTCCCGTTGCCGGTGCTGCCCGCTCCAGCGGCGGGGGGGGCTTCGTCTCCCTCCACCGCCTTGAAGTAGCGCAGCAATAGCTCGTTCATGTGGGGAATTTTGAGCCCCTCTCCGATCAAAAGGGGATAGAGGGGGAGTGCAACCAGGAGCGTCAGGGCGCAGTATCCCGACAAAAGCCTCCGCCTGGCCTTAGCGGCGCAAAGCTCCCAGAGCAGGTACGCCACGGCGAGAAAGGCGAAGGGAGCAACCGCGCAGGCGGTGTTCAGCCAGATCGCGCGCGCGGCCAGGGCGATAGGGAGATAGGAGCAGATGAAGAGGCCCGCCAGGAAGAGGGGTCCCTCCTCCTTCCTGCGCGCCCCACGGTACAGGCAGTACGCCACCGCGGGGAGTGTCGGCAGCCAGATGAAGGGGTTGGTGACCGCCAGGAACACGACGAACTCGTTCCCCCCCGATTCCGGCGTCCCCCCCCCGCCGCGCGGCGCGATGAAGAAGGAGTCCTCGAAGGTGACCGGGCGGAGGAACCAGACCAGGGCATTGTGGTCCCCGGTGATCGGCTTGCCGTAGCGGGTGTGGTGCGCCGTCTCCAGGTACATGCTCTTTTGCAGCTGGGTCCATTCCGAAAGCCCGTAGCCCCGCTCGAACCAGGGAAGGAAGGTGGCGAGGTAGACCAGCGCGGGGAGGAGCAGCAAGGTGGCGCCGTAAAGCGCCAGCCGGGGCAGCGCTCCCGGACGCGGCGCCGTGTCTACCGGGCGCCAGAGCCGCCAGGCGAGCCAGAGACCGGTGGCGCACAGGGGAAAAACCACGCTCCATTTCGAGGCGATCCCCAGGCCGAAGGAGAGCCCCGCGCCGATCAGCCAGCAGGGGTTGGCGCGCTCCAGGTAGCGGTACGCAAGGTAAAGGGCGAGCATCGGAAAGAACGCCAGGTAGATGTCGTTGATGGCCTGACGCGAGAAATCCAGCGCCAGGGCATCGATCGCCCAGAAGAACGAGGCGAGCAGGGCCGGCCCGTCACTTCTGAAGATCCTTCTCCCCACCAGGGCCAAGAGCGGAGTGGTGAGCGTGCCAAAGAGCAGGCTCCACCCCTTGAGGCCGATGACGCCGGCGCCGCAAAGCTGCAGTGACCAGTAAACCAGGATGTTGCGTAGCGCCGGGTGGTTCCACATGGTGGGGCCGAGCTGGCCGTTTTCCAGGTAGTTGACCGCCGATATCCCGACCATGTAATCGTCCGGGGATACCGGCTGCGACCAAAGCCAGGCGACCCGCAGCAGTAGCGCCAGGCCGGTAATCAGCAGCAGACGAGACAGGAACTTCGGGTCGGGCTGGTAGGGTTCCCTCTGGTTTTCGCAGGATTCCAGACTCGCCATCATCTCCCTCCCGCCCCGATTAGTTGTGCGAAACGGTCCAGTTCCCGGCGCGCGGCCTCGCTCACAGTGGCTTCTCCCGCCTGGTCGCAGAGTACGACCTGATCGCTTGCGACGGAGGCCTCCTTGAGGCGTGTGTAGAGTTGTTGCGCGCTGCACTCCTGGAAGAAATCGGCCGCCAGGTAGACGAGCACCGGTTCCCCGGGATCCACCAGGTCCTTCAGGGTGGCAAAAAAGCGCGGGTACCCCATGTAGGGGACCAGGAGATAACCGTTGTGGAGTTCGACGTGTTTAGCCTTTCTGGTCCCCTCCATCATGTTTCGAAACCCGGTCTCGGGTAGCACGGCGATAATCCTGCGGGCGACCCCGGTCTGGGTTGCCATGAAGAGGAACGTCGTCGAGTCGAGGAACTGTGCCTCCAGGGTGGCAACATAATTGTCCAGCTTCAGGGGATACTCCCGGGCAGCAGGAGGTTCGATGAACCCGTCCGGCTGGACCTTGGGCCAGTTGGCCCCCAAAAAGAGCACGGTGCGACCCCGGTAGTGCCTGGCGCGCCATAAGCGGTAGGCCTCAACCGACTGGGCCACGCGGACCTTGCTGACCGCCTGGCTCGCCAGCGGACCGCAAACCCCGAAACTTCTGGCAGCACGCCCCAGGCGGTCCAGGGCAAGGACGCCCGACAGGGACAGCGCCACCATCAGGGCGGCGATCAGCAGGGAGCTTCGGGAACTGGAGAGCATTGGGCGACCCACTAAAACTCGGATTCCGAACCCTGCTTTTGGGAGTGGCGAGGGGGTAACCCGGCCCCTTGCGCCGGCTCAGCTTGAGATTTGGCGGGGGGGGTGACCCGGCGCGGCGCCGCAGGCGCGTGATCCTTTTCGTTGGAACTGGCGGCGATGTCAGTGATGGTCCAGGCACCCTTCTGAAGCTCAAGAGTGTAGCTTACCAGGTAAAGGAAATCCTTACGTTCCCCCTTCTTGGCGCCGGTTTTGATGTCGGAGTAGACAAAATCCCAGTATTCCCGAGTGTTCACCCTCGCCTTCTCCTTGGTGGCGAAGGCGACGGGATCGAATTCTATCTTCTTGAGCTGGGAGATCATCCGGGCGTTCCCCTCCCCGATTGCCGCCATGTGGGTGTACGCCTTCTCGGCTAGGTCGATGCTGGCAACCTCCTGGAGCGGGTTCATGTCAAGGTTACGGTAGCCGTAAGCGATCAGTTCGTTATAGCGCAGGATGGTGTTCTTGATCCTGTCCTCGGCCGAAGCGCCCGTGTAGGTCGGCTTGAACGCGGGGAGGGCTTCCTTGGCCGGGAGGCCCGGCGCGGCGGCCTGTTTCTGATCAACCTTGTCCTGGCAGGCGACCAGCAGGAAGAGGAGCGCGACGAGGAGGAGGGCGGATATCTTGGCCATGGGAAAGACTCCAGAGGCTAACGGGTATGATGGCAGCGGGTTGAGCCGGCTTCCGCCGGGAGCCAGGCTCCGGCGGGAAGCGAGTTCCAGATTAAACATAATCCCCGATTTCACGCAAGTATTTTTGCTCCGCCCAGGCACCGGGTAACGGCGGATTTGGCTAAAAAAAAGGCCGGGGGGAAAATCCCCCCGGCCGTTGCAAGGATTCGACTAGTTACCAGGCTTCGCTGCCCGAGCCGGTGTGGGTACCGCAGGCCTGGCTGGAGAAGGTAACCGTACCGCCCCATGAGCCGGGCTTGCTGATGTTCTTCAGCAGGGCCGCCGACTGACCGGTGACCTCGCCCCCGTTGCCGTTCGGGTAGTACCTGGCCGGCAGGTTGCCGGCGGTACCGGTGGCCCGCAGCATGCGGGAGATCTTGCCGCCATGGGGCACCCTGATGTGGCAGGAGACGCAGGCGCCGTTCGCGGCACTGGCAAAGCTGCTGTAATGGGTGCCGCCGGAGACGCCGGCCCGGTAGTGCATATAGTTGACGTTGGTGCCCACGGAGGTGCCGCCGATGACCGGGTGGCAGTTCAGGCAGAAGAGGCCGTTAACGGTCCCCGAGTTGGTGTTGTAGGTCCCGAGCTTGAAGGTGGTTGCCCCGGTTCCGTCGGTCCCGTTGTAACTCGCGGCGGTGAAGGGCCAGGCCTTGTTGACGCCGGCGAGCATCCACTTGACCGACGAGCCGTGCGGACCTTTGGAGGCGGCCGAATCTGTGGCGTGGCAGTCGGTGCAGGTCATGACCTGGGTGCCGACAGCGGTCCAGCCGTTGTTCATGGCGCCAGCACCCAGTGCGTAAGGGGTCAACGGACCGCCGCCCAGGGCACCTGCGGCGCTGAGCGACATGGTAACGGGGTGCATCGACTTATTGTACGGGTTGAACTCCAGCCCGAGGTTGGTCCAGGTCTTGGACTTGGTACCCTGCTGGGACGCGCTGGTCATGGTTTTGAACCAGCCCGTGTTGGCGTTGGAGTGGCACTTGAAGCAGACCTGATACTCCATGGTGGCCGTTTGCGCCGTGTACTTGGTGGCATCGGCCCAGTTAAGGGTAGGTGCGGCGGTGAACACAAACCTGCTCTGTGCACCGGTTGCATTGTAACTGACCGTCACGTTTTGCGCAGAGCCACGCGACTGTGCGTACAGTTCCGCAACCAGCACGGTGCTTGAGTTGCTTATGGTGGTTTGTGGTATGACGGCCGCCAGCGTGTATGCCGCATTGGAGGTGGTCAAGGTAGCAACCTGGGTCGAAGCCACCAACTGGGTCGCAGTCGTGCCGTTCCAGAGGTACATGGTGCCGTACAATCTTGGCGGGGTGGTCGAACTGGCGCAGTTCGCGTAGACCGTCAGGGTGACATTCTGAGCGCCCAGGGTGGCCCCGTTGGTCATCGCCGGAGAGACAACACCGATTTGGCCGGTGTATTGGCCTGAGGTTGCCGTAGTGAGGAGGGTCTTGGTTGAGGCTGTTGCACCCGCCGGAACGGTAGCCGACATTCCTTGGGACTGCCAGGCGGATGTGGTGAAGGTCACGCCGCTGGCATGGGTGCTGTTCGGGCTGGCGGGCGGCGTAGTCCCGTCAAGGTACAGCGTGGACCCGGTCACACCTGGGAGGCCGAGGGCGCCGGCTCCTGGAGCGGTGTAGGTCGGCGCGATGCCCCCTACTCCTTTGAGTACGCCCGCAAGGGTGTTGGCGCGCTGCCCTTTGGCGGTTCCCGGGGCGAAGGAGGAGTGGTTGCCGAATACTGCCGCATGGCTGTTGTGGCAGTCGGCGCACTCCACGTGCTTATTGGCCCCGATATAGGTCTCGTCTTCACCAGTTTGATGCTTGGCGTTGTACTTGCCGGTATTATGGCGGAACACTCGGGTGGCCGTTGAGAAGGATGCGAAGGTGTCCTCTGCTGACGCCCGCATAGCCTGTACGCCGTACCAGTCCTTCCCGGCGGTCGGTTTCTTTGTCTGGGCATCTATCTGCTGCCCCTGGACGCTGTGGCAGCCGAAGCAGAGCAGACCTTCACGTGCATCCTGGCCGCTTGTTGAGCCAAGAGGCGAGAAAAGCTGTCGCGTCTGACTCAGGTGGAGGCCGAAGGTGTTCGGCTGTACCTGCTTCGTTTCAGCCATGGTATCGTTGTGGCACTTGACGCAGTTGCCCTGGAATAAGGAACTGTCTTTACTGAAGGTGGACGACGCCTGATAGTTGTGCGCCGACGGCGAGTACTGGGCGTCGGTGACAACCATTGTGGTGGCGTTGATACTGCTGTCAAATTTCTGGGCGGTGGTGTTCTTGGTCATGGCAGCCGTATGGCAGCTGATACAGAGACCGCCGGAACCCGCGATGTAATCCGTGTTGGTGTAGGTGGTGCCCGGCGCGCCATTTACCGGAGTCACCGTGCTGCTTACGCGCAGGTTCGCGGCAACGCCGGTGGAGTTGGCGCTGTTCTGTGCCACCTGGAAGATATTGTGGTCGACGTGGCACTGAAGACAGGTTTTATTAGCGGCGTTATAATCAGGCGCCGTCGACGAAAGCACGTGGTGATAGGAGGAGGTGTCGCTGGTCATGGCGGCCAGCGTGCCGTGGCAGGCGATGCAGTTGGCGCCGCCGGAACTCGGGTCGACGTTCACGGTGCCGTTCACGTGGAGCGTCTTGTCGGTGAAGGTGCCGTCCGCCTTCAGGTTGTTGTGGCAGCCGCCGCAGGCGCTGAAGTTGGAGCCGGTGACCGTCAAACCGGTATGTGCCACCGTCGCCGGCGGGCAGGCGTGGCATTGGCCGCAATCGGCCACGCCCGGCGTGCCGGTAAGGTACGTGGTGTTGTTCCAGACCACGCTATTGCCTTCGTGGCAGGTCGAGGTGCAGGTCTTGGTCGAAGAGTTGTAGCTGGTTACCTTGGCGGTGTTGAAGTTCACGGCGCCGCTCATGTGCCCGGCATCGCCGATGGCGGTGACGCTCGTGTGGCAGTCGCTGCAGGTAAACGGCGCGGCGTATCCCTTGCCGGTCTTGGTGTGGGCGTCATGGGCGCCGACGACCGGGTCGGAGGGCGAGGTCACCTGGCCGTACGGATTGGCGGTGGAGTAGAAGGTCGCGCTGTTCTGGTCGGCATGGCACTTCTGGCACTGGGTGACGCCGGTTACTTGCGACCAGACCGGCGAGCCCTGGCCGTGGCAGGAGGTGCCGCTGCAGGTGCCGAAGTCCGCCGAGCCCGGCACGCGGGGGGCGTTGGTGACGGCAACCTTGTTGCCTGTAGAACGGCTGTATTTATCACCGCGCACGTTGCCGGAGAAGCCGATGAAACCCCTGGAATGGTTGAAGGTGGTCAGGTTCGGTTTGGCATGGCATGCAGTGCAGTCATAGCCGCGGGTAACGGTGTGGACCGTGTGGGAACCCGGAAAGCGGCCGTAGGTGCCGCCGTTGCCGTCGGGAACCACGGCACGGGACGGCCAGTCGACAACATTGGTAGTCTCGTGGCAGCTGCCGCAGTTGGTGATTTTCGACCAGGTGCCGCGCGTCAGGTTGACGACATTGGAAAGGTAGTTGAGCCCGGTCGCGCCGACATCCGGCGAGGAAACGCCGACAGCGGTTACCACGGACTGGACGGTTACATTCGGATTGAGCAAGTAGTCCGGATTGTCACGGTAGTACATGGCATAGACGACGTAGACATATTTGGGCGTGCCGGCAATGATGGTACGCGCAACACCCTGGTTGGCGTTCAGGTCCAGGTCGTCGCTAAGCGGGACCGTCTGCAGCGATTTGTTCCAACTGGTCAATTGGCCCACCAGCACCGCAGCCGGCGGCAATATGGTCGGATCGGTACTTTGCGTCGGGGACACATAGATCTTCACTGCGGCGACTCCGACCCCGGTCGTCGGATCGGCGTTGCTGCCGAGGTCCTGCACAGTGACGGAGTTGAGCTGCAGGGCGTTGTCGAAGGCGCTATCGCAGTCCACCTGGAAGTGCTGCATGACGACGGCGACGTCGGAGTCCTTGGCGGTCGTGGCACCGGCGGTGTTGGAAGCCTGAAGCTGCACCTGGTTACCGGAGTAGTCGAGGGTGACGACGTTGGAACTTAGGTTGAGGCCGCTCAGGCCGAGGTTCGGCGTAACGACGCCGACGGCCGTGACCTGGGACTGTACCGTCTTGGTGGCCTGGCCGGCGGCAAAATCATAGACGAGGTACAACGATTTGCTGGCCGGTGCGCTGCCGCCGATGGTGCGGTCCGCGCTGGTGCCGCCGGAGAGCGTAAACTGCGTCGAGGTGCCGCTCCAGTTGGCAGTACTGGCGAGCTGTACCGCATCAGGGGGGAGCACAGTTGCAGCCGACGCTGAAATGTATATCGCCGCATTGGCCAGCACGTTGCTGGTGCCGGTATTGGCCATGGTCAGCGAATTGAGTTCGAGTTGTCCGGAACTGGAAAGATCGAGGCGCTGCATCACGACGCCGGAGTCGGTGTCTAGCCGGTGCCCGGTCGGGGCGATCGGCGTGCTGCTTGAAAGCGCGAGTGACGTGGAGGTTTTGGGCGCGATCACCATGGCGGAAATCGCCGCCAGTGTCGAACCGCTGGCGGTATACTGCGAGGTGATGTTGCTGCCGGCGGTGCTGTCGCCCAGCAGGTAGTTCCTGACGCCGATGGTGCCGGTGCCGCTTCCGGTGGCGCTCGTCAGCAGGGTAGTCCACGGGGCCGCCGGGGTGACGGTACGCGAGGTAGTATTGCCGGTCCGGCTCAAGTTGATGATTTCGACCGCCTGTGCGCCGGCCGCGACGGTCAGATTAGGCGACAGCGGGCCGATCGTCGTGACAGCAGTCGCCGAGATGAAGTTCGACACCATCGACACCGGGTTGATCTGGTCGACGCCGGTGTAGACCGCGGCGCGCACCATATTGTACGAGGTGGTACCACCGGTAACCGTTACCGCCAGCGACGATCCGGAGGCGGCAGCGATGTCGGCCTCCGTTAGGTAAAAGAGGAAGGTATGCGCCTGTGCCGAGGTGGCGCCGTTGTCGGTCGCCTTCGTCAGCGTCTTACCGCCCCAGGTGGCGGAGCAGGTCTGGGTAGCCGCGGCCGTTACCGTCGACTGCACCGCGACCACCAGCAACCGGTCGCTCCCGGCCGGCACCGTATAGCTATAGGAGCCGGGGAAAGCCGTCCCGCTATAGACACTGGACCAGGCCTGCGAGTTGACGAGCGCCGCCTCGACGTCGTGCCATCGGACCTGATAAAAGCCAACCGTCACCAGGAGAGTGAATAACGATATGAGCGCTACCCGTGCCTTCAGGCTCATACCTTTGATTGTGTTACCCATAATCTTACCCATGTTATATTCCTCCCGGACTTAAAACGGCTGCCAGATTGGCGATGTTTTGTAATGGCAATCGACGTTGGAGCATGTTTTCGGCGACACTGACGACGACACACCGGTTACGCCGTTGTACTGCGGCAGGCTCGCGCCGAACTGGCGGGCCGCCCGGTTGGCGGGGTCGCCGAAATTGACGGTGCGCACCGCCGCACGGTTACTCTGGTGGTGATCCAGCTGATCCCGTGAGTGGCAGACGCCGCAGACGCCGTCGAAGTTGGCGGAACCGTAACCGTCCACGTTGGCGTTCATGGTGGTGACGTTCATGCGCTTCTTGAGGTAGTTGATGTGTGCGGCATGGGCGCCGAAGCCTTCAACCGCCATCTGGTTCTTGCCCCACAAGGTGCCGTTGGCGCCCCTGGTGTCGTAGTCGTGGCAGGCGTTGCAGAACTTGGTAGCTTCGAGATTGCCGTCGATGTGGAAATCGTAACCGACAGCCGCCTGGCCGTCAGTCGTGATGCCGGTTGCGTCACGGTAGCCGTTGTGCGGGTGACACCCGGTGCAGTCCATTTCGGTCGCGGGGTTGTGCACGCGCCTTGCTTGAGCGCTGGTCGGCGGGAAGCCGTGGCACTGCTGGCAGTCGTGGCTGCGGTCACCGGTAATGTACCCGGTGTCGTTCCATTTGGGCGAGGTCCCCTGCCCTTCGGTCAGGGTGCCGCCGTGGCAATAGATATTGGAGCAGGTGCCGGTAGCCGGGTCGTAGGCCGAAATGATTGCCCCGGTGCCGAAGGTGTAGGGAATGGCGGAGCCGTTGATGGTCTCCTTGTTCTGGGCCAGGTTGCTCCAGGTCGGAAGGGAACTGCCGTCCATGTGGCCGGCCGAGAACGCGGTGGCCGGAACAATATGGCAATCCGAGCAGGAGACCGGCTTGCCGATGTTGTTGAGGCTGCGCATGTGGGCGTCATGGGCGCCGATCTTCGGATCGCTGGACACGCCGTTGGTGACCAGGTTCACCTGGTGTTTGATGCCGGAGCCGACGCCGCCGTAGCCCGGTGCCGACTGGCGGTTGTTCGAGCTGTAGCTCGCCTGCACCACGCCCTGTCCATGGCACTTGGTGCACTGGTAGCTGCCGGTATTGGCGCCCCACACGAGCGGCGAGCCGGATCCGTGGCAGCTCGTGGTGCCGCAGGAAGTCGCTGCCGAGCCTTTGGCCTTTTGTGCCGGATAACCGAGGTCGCCTTCGGTGGTGTGGTAGACGTCGACAAAACCGTTCATGTGCAGTGCCGGCGGCGTTACCCCCTGGACGGCGCCCTTGTGGCAGTAGCCGCAGGAGACCCCCTGGTTGGTGACATGCTGGATGTGCGACCCGGTGGGGGGAAGCGGCGCGTGGCACGCGGAGCAGTTGGGGACATTGGTGCCCCAGGTCGGCGAGGTCACCGCGTTACCGCGGCCGTCATCGTGGCAGGAGCCGGTGCTGCATTTCCCCGCGGCGCTGCCGAGCGCCTTGGGCGACGGATAGCCGAAATCTCCCTGGGTCGTTTTATAGACATCGACCATGCCGTTACTGTGGCCCGCCGAGACCGTCACGCCGTCGACGGCGCCGCTGTGGCAGTTGCCGCAGGCAGTGAAACCGGCATTGAAATGCGCCGTATGGCTGCCGGTCGCCGGATGTGCTGCATGGCAGTAGGAACATTTTACTTGAGAGCCGTCACCCCAGGTCGGCGATGCCAGCTGTACGCCGGTGCCGGAAGAAGGATTCACATGGCAGCTGGCGGCGCTGCAGCTGGTGTAGGGGCTCCCCTTGGCCTTGGCGGCAGGGTAGCCGAGGTCGCCCGGGGTATTGGCGAACACGTCGACCACCCCGTTATTGTGTGCTACCGGGACGCTCTGCCCTTCTACCGCTCCCTTGTGGCAGGAAGCGCAGCCGATGCCGGAGCTCGCCACGTGCGCGATGTGGCTGCCGGTGGTCGGCCTGCGCAGGTGGCAGACGTTGCACTTGAGGACCGAGGAGCCCCAGGTCGGGCTCTGCACCAGGCTGAGTGCGCCGTTGCCGAGGCCGTCGTCGTGGCAGGAAGCCGTCGAGCAGTAACCAAGGGTACGATCGGCCTGCTGGCTCGGGAGGTAGTGGTTGTTCGAGCCGTTGCCGCTGTAGCCGTGGAAGGAGTTGATCGCGATCGCCCTGCCGACGCTGGTCGCGTGCTGGAACGGTTTAGCCTCAATCGAGTGGTCAGAGTGGCAGTAAGCACAGGCGGTGAGATCATTGCCGTGCTCTGCGATATGTACCGCGTGCGACCCGGTCGCCGGCAGTGCATTATGGCAGACCGAGCAGGTATCGATGCTTGCTGTAGTCAGCGGAGCGCTTCCCCAGACCGGGGTGCGCGACTCGAAGTGGCAATCGACCGTGGAGCATTTTCCGGGCTGCGGGTTGTTGGTCTGCGCGAAGGAGGTTTGCGCACTCGAATACACGCCGAGTACGAACGCGCCGGTATGGTTGTTGTACCTCACCTTGGCTGCCATCTGGATGGTGAAATTGTTCAGCATCGCATGCTTGCTGCCGTAACTGGCCGCCTGGTCACCGTGGCACTTGGTGCAGACGTTGCCGGTCGTGGTCGCCACCATATGCGTGCCGTGATTCCCCTTGATGGCGCCCGTGGTCATGTTGCGATAGCTCGCCGGAGAACCTGGCGCCGTATCTTTGGGCCGCGCGTCATTGGCGGAGCCATGGCACCTGGTGCAATCCAGGGCATGAGCGACATTGGTGAGCAGCATCACCATTGACAATGAAAGCAAGGTGGCGACAACCCGTCGCGTCACATGTTCCATCCTGCACAGTTTTTTCATATCCAACTCCTTATCAAATCGCAGCCGTTATAGCAAAAGGTCTAGAAAGTATCAGGTACACCGTGATGCATCTAGTTATTCCAGGCCGGCGACGGCTGGAAGTGACAGCTGACGTTGGAGCAGGTCGTCGCGACGCTGTCATAGGTCTTGGGCAGTCCGCTGTTGAAGCGGAAGCTGGTGTCGGCTGCGTCGAAGACATTGACGTTGGCCTGGAGGACGGTTGAACCGCCCTGCATGTGACTCGTCGAAGGATGGCAGGGGAGGCACGGGGTAAACCCTTGGGAACTGCTGACGCTGGCCAGCAGATGCGAGGCGTGGAAACCGCCACCGCCGGGGTAATCTTCCAGCTTGGCGTTCAGGTAGGTCCCGTCGGCCCGCGCGGCGAGCTGCGCCGCGGACATCGGGGGGTATCCGTGGCAATTGTCGCAACTGCCGTTGCCGTAGAGGATGCCGTCCATGTGCTGGTGGCCGACCGGACCGCTCGCGTCGCCGTTGTGCCCGTGGCACCCGGAGCAATCGCTCGCGATGGTGATGTTGTCGTGGCTGGCGCTGGAAGCAAATCCGGCCTCGCCGGGCACCTTGTGGCAGGTATTGCAGTTGTTCAGGGTCTTCAGAGTGCCGCCCGCCAGGTAGGCGGCGTCAGTCCAGCTCGGGGCGGTGCCGGTTCCCGCATTGGCGGGGTTGAGCGTCCCGCCGCTTCCTGCCGGGTTGTGGCAGTAGGTGTTGGAGCAGTTGCCCGCGGAGTATCCGGCAGGCATGGCGCCGTTTTTGTTGGCGAGTCCCTGGAACGCCGGCGTCGAGCTGCCGGTGGCGTGGGTTACGGCCGTGGGGAGCGTGCCGTGGCAGTTCTGGCACCTCTCGTCCATGCTGCCGACTGCGCTGAGGCCGTTGAGCATTTGCAGATGCGCCTGGTGTGCGCCGGTCTTTGCGTTGGAGCTGACTTTGCCGGTGCCGGCCGCCGTCGCATCGGAGGGCGCCACCACGTTCCTGTTGGCTACCGTTACATTTGTTGTAGCGGTACCGTGGCACTTAGTACAGTCGTCTCCCATATTATTTACCCCCCATGTGGGAGCCGCAATCGAGCCGTGGCACGAAGCGACGGCGCACCCGCCGTTCTTCATATCCACGGTTCCGTTGGCATGAGGGAATACCTGGCCGGTGTAGATATGGCATTTGGCGCAGACCACCAGGGGATCGGTCGATGCAATGGCCGCGAAGTGCTGTGGGTGCGATCCCGTCGCCAGGGCGGGAGTGGAAGTCTCGGTCCCGTGGCAGGAGCCGCAAACCAGGTTCTTCATGTTGACCACGCCGTTGTTGTGGGTGTCCGCACCTGCAGTCGTGTAGACGTGGCAGGTGGTGCAATCGGTGGCCGTCGTGTGAGGGCCTCCGCCTGCGACGCTGGTCGGGGGATAGCCGTGGCAGCCGTTACAGGCGCTGGTCGGGCTCTGGTAGCCGTTCAGGCTGTCGACCTGGGCCTGGGAAATGGCGCCGGATGCCTTCAGGGCTGCCAGGGCTGCGCTTATGTCACCGGTCAGCACGCCGTTGTGGTAGGCGGCGTCGATGGAGTCGATGATCAGCTGTTTTGCGTATTCCGGGTTGTGGGCATATGCCCCGGGCTCGGCGGCAAGCACCTTGTAGTTGAAGGCCGCCCCCATGACGTTGGCGCCATTTTGCCCGGTGCCCCAGTTGCCGGCGCCGAAGTAAGGGTAGTCCGCCGAGTAGGGGTGGCCGCTGGCCGTCAGCTGTGCGTTCAGGATGCTAAGGGCGTTGCTGTATTCCAGCCGCTTGGCCTCGAGGGTAGCGGCGGGAAGCGCCGATCCGTGGCAGTTGGCGCAGACGCCCGTGGTGATGGAGGTGATCGCCCCGCTCGCATCGCTTGCCACCGGCGTGAACAGGTGCTTGGCGGTCGCGCTCATGTGGCAGGTGACGCAGGGGCCGTCGGTCCCGGTCGCGTTGCTGTCGGCGAGGCCCGCCTTGCGGTGGGCGTTGCTGGAGTAGTCGGCGTAGCTGCGGCCGGGGAAATGGTAACCGGACTTGCCCTGCAGCGAGCCGCCGGCGGTCAGGTAGTGCGGCGCGATGAACGCGCTGGTGGTGAAGGCGCCGAAGGCGACGTGCTTCGAGATGCTGGTGCCGTTGTTCCTGCCGCTGTGGCAGTCCATGCAGATGTTGGAGGTGCCCACGTCGTGGTTTTGGTAGCCGGCTTCGTCGGCAAAGGGACGGTTCGGGACGACCGTGCGGACGGTCCCGGCAGCGACGTCGCTGTGGCAGCCGGCGCAGGTCAGTACTTCCTTGGTCTTGTCGGAGGCGACGCCCCAGGCCGCCGTCACCTTGGCGCTCGAGTAGGCGATGAAGCCCGTTGTGGTGTGGCAGCGCACGCATTCCGATCTGGTCTTGAAGTCGTAGGCGGTCCAGGGGGTGTCGCTGGTCGCGCCGTGCCCCGAGGTCTTCCACTGCTGACGGATGTCCGAGTTGGCCTGGGTGCCGGTGTGGCAGTCGCCGCAGGTGGACCGCGAGGTCACGTACGAGGCAGGATAGCCGGCGGAGGTGGAGTTGTTGAAGTGGGCGCCCGGCAGGTTGGTCACCGTTGCCTTGGTGGAATGGGGATCGTGGCAGGCAACGCAAAGCGAGCTGCCGATTGCAATCGGGTGGTTGGCGACGGTTCCGGAGCTCACGTGGCACCTGTTGCACGCGTTGAGCAGTATCGGCGAGGTGATGGCCGGACCCGGATGCGCCCCGGTGTCGACCCCGACGTGGCACTCGGAGCAGACCACGTAGTTGGACTTGTGCTTCGAGGAGGACCAGGCGCCGAAGACGTTGCTTTGCATGCCGACATCGGAGTTCTGGTGGCAGTTTTGGCACAGGGTGCGCACCGCCGTGGCGGAACTGCTGCTCACCGTAACGCTCGTGAAGGAGGTCGCCCCGCCGTTTATGGTCAGGCGGAAGCCGTAGACCCCCTCGGCCGCTGCGGTGAAGCTCACCCGCGCCCCGGGGCTGTTGTCACTGATGACCTTGCTGGCCGGAAAGCCCGGGCCGGAAGTCTGGCTCCAGAGCCAGGAGGTTACCCCGCCGGTGCTTGCAGAGCCGTCCAGGGTGACCAGGCGGCCGACCGGCACGGTCTGCGTGGGGCCGGCGTCGGCGCCCAGGCCGCTGAAGCTGGCGGCCAGGTTCAGCGGCCCGGTGAAAACGAAGCCGCGCGGCAGGGTTACCACGACGCTCTTGTTGACCGGCGCCGGTACTGATCCGTTCGCCTTGGCGCCAACAGGGATACCGGTGAGGCCCGCGACGTTGAAGCCCGGGTTCGGAGTTACGACGAACTTGATGGGCTTTTGCAGGATCTGGCCATAGAGTACGCCGGCAATGCTGGCGGGTGAAACGGTACCGCCGGTGCCGGCAGTCGCCGTGACGCTGCAAGCGATCGCCCTGAAGGTGGCAGTGACGCTCTGGGCATCAGGACCGGCGACGGTCGCCGTGTAGGGGAGCGAGGGGGGAACAACCAGGTTTCCGTTCACGGTGAGCTTCCCGATCACATACCCGGGGTTGGCGCTCACCACGACCGGGATGCTGCCAGCCGTCGTGTAGCTTTTGAAGAAAGACCCCTGGGTCGAGGTCTGCGCGGCGCCGCCACGCACGGCAAGGCTGCCGCCACCCGATTTGACCCAGGTGTTGAGCGACCATGAAGCAGCATTTGCCGACACCGGGAGCACGCACGCCAGTAATACGACACTCCAAATCTTCTTCAGCATAAATTCCCCCTCAGCGTTCTTCTCTATGTGCAATTAAGATTTCATTGGTTAACTAGTCAATCTTCGCCGCTTTTGTGCAAGTTTCGGGCCACCTCTGCAAAACCGGTCACACATGCCGGGGGCGGGAGAGCCCTGGAGCCTCCCCCGCCCCCGAAGCGCCCTGTCGGGCGGTCCTTTTCACTGCTGCGCCTGCCGGCCCAAATTTCCGGGCAAATGCCGGCCAAAACCCTTGCTTGGCGGGGCAATACCGGCATTTGGCCTAGGCCCGGTTAAATAACGGCCGTTAAAGTAACGACTTAGACCGGTTAAAATTAGACAAAAACAATGCCGGCCCGGCGTCCCGGCAGCTGCGGGTGGCCCTGGAAACCTCGTGATTCCGAGGCGTTAGCGAAGGCAGTTGGGTTGTGCGCGGGGAGGGTAGGTAGAGAGGGGGCTGCTCTGGGGGGCTTAGGTGAAATGACGTGGCACCGCGAGCGCGGTGCTTCAGCGGAGGGGAGCCGGCGGGGTGAGGGGGAGGTGGTTCCCGCGCCTTCCGGGCGCTAAGGGTCGCCGCTTTGCTGCGGGAAATCGAGCGTCACGCGGGTGCCACGGCCCGGCTCGCTCTCGACCGCAACCGTGCCGCCGTGCATCTGCATGATCGCCTTCACGATGGCGAGCCCGAGGCCCGTCCCTTCCGGTTTAGGCGCCCCGTCGACCTCGACCCGGTAAAAGCGGTCGAACAGCCTCGGCAGGTGCACCGGTTCGATACCGCAGCCGGTGTCGCTCACGCTGACCTGGACCGAGCGCTCCTGGGTCTCCCGGACCGCGACGACGATGGCCCCTGCGATCGGGGTGTAGGCGATGGCGTTGCCGATCAGGTTGCTGACCGCCCGGCGAAAGAGCGTCTGGTCGGCGAACAGCACGCCGGAGCCTTCCAGTTTGCGCTCCAGGGTGATGCCGTTCTCGCAGGCGGCGTCGAAGAAATAGTCGAACAGGTCGTCGATCTCGAGGCAGAGGTCCAGGCGCTGCCGGTCCAGGTCGTGCGCCTCCAGGTCCGCCCGGGCCAGGAACAGCAGTCGGTCGATGGTCCAGGAAAGCCTGCCGTACTCCTCCAGCCCCGAGGCGATCACCCGCCGGTATTCCTGCGCCGAGCGCTCCTTGGCAAGTGCTATGTCGCTTTCGATCATGAGGGTGTTGATGGGGGTGCGCAGCTCGTGGGCCAGGTTCGCCGAGTAGTGGGAGAGCCTGGTGAAGGAGCCCTCCAGGCGCTCCAGCATGCTGTTGAAGGATTCGGCCAGGGATAGCAGTTCGGTCGGCAGGGCCGCCTCGTCGATCCTGGTGTCGAGACGGTGCCGGGTGATGTTGCGGGCGGTGCGCGAGATGTCGTCCAGCGGCTTCATGGCGAGCCTGACGATCAGCCGGGCGCAGGCGAAGGCGAAGAGCACCCCGCAGCCGATGAAGCCGGCCAGGGCCAGGCGCAGCTGGTTACCCAGCTCCTTTTGCTCGCGGGTGTTGATGCCGAGCTGCAGCACCCCTTCCGGTCCGCTGAAGGTCCAGCCGGGCAGCCAGAAGCTCTTGATCAGGAAATAGTCGCCGCGGCCGTTGCGCCAGCGCAGCGCCGCGCCGCCCGGTGCGGGGAAGCTCCCCCGGGGCNCCCCCCCCTGGAGCCATGGGCTTTCCAGCAGGACCCGCCCCTCCCGGTCCAGGACCCTGATGAACGGGCGCAGGCTTTCCGGTTCGAACTGCTGGGTGCGGATCTCGTAGCCGAGCAGGGTCCTGCTGTCGGGCTGCTCCATCATGGCGACGACGCTGGCGCGCTCCGCCTCCAGGTCGGCGAAGCTGTCCTGTTCCAGCTGATTGATCCGCTTGGCGTAGAAAAGCGCCCCGAAGAAGGTGTAGCTCACCAGCACGGCGACGATATGCAGCAGCGCGAGCCGCCTGGCGATGGACCACTGCCCGGAGCCCGGTCCGCACGACTCAGTCGAGGCCGGCTTCCCTGTCTTCCAGAACATACCCCACTCCCCGGACCGTGTGGATCAGCTTCTTCGCGAAGGGGCCGTCGACCTTGGCCCGCAGGTTCCCCATCTTGACGTCCACGATCTTCATGTTGTTGTCGAAGCCGAGGTTCCAGACCCGTTCCGCGATGCAGGTGCGCGACAGCACCTCGCCGCAGCGGCGCATCAACAGGGAGAGCAGCGCGAACTCCTTGGGAGTGAGTTCCAGGCGGCGACCCGCGCGGCTGGCCCGGTGCGCGAAGAAGTTGACCTCCAGGTCCGCGAGGCGCAGCTCGTCCTGGCTCACCACCTTGCCGCGGCGCAGCAAAGCCTGGATGCGGGCGGTCAGCTCGGAGAAAGCGAACGGCTTCACCAAGTAATCGTCCGCCCCGGCTTTGAGGCCGGAGACCCGGTCCTGGACCGCATCGCGCGCGGTCAGGATCATGATGGGGGTCGTGTTGCCGGAGGCGCGCACCCTTTTAACGACTTCAAACCCGTCGATCCCCGGCAGCATCAGGTCGAGAATGATCAGGTCGTACCCCTTGCGGGAGGCGAGCGAGACTCCCTCGAGCCCGTTGGTCGCCAGGTCCGACATCACGCTTATTTCCGCGAGCCCCTTTTGCAGGTGGGCCGCGGTCTTCTCCTCGTCTTCGACAATCAAAAAGTACATTGGCGTCCACCCTGGAGTTACCCGTTTGCTTGGCATGCGCAGCACAATAGAACCATCACATGTTCAAACTATCACATTTCTGTTCTTTTTTACACCTGGAAGGTTGCTTGACGCTCCCCAGGGGGCCTTTGCCAGTCCCTTGACAATCTCGCCGTCAATCATCCCGGGCTTAAGGCAGGCCAGGCGGAAGGCACGTCACCATGATGCATTAAAATCTTCCGTGACAGTGCCTGAAATGCCAGCTATGTCAGAGCGATGAAAACTACAGGCTTAGCCATCGGCGGGAAACAGTGAACAGAGTATCGAGCGCGATTCCAGTTGACACAGGCAGGCGGGACGGCGATAATTTGATTATGGAAGTTGATTTCAAAAAACTGTCAGGAGGATATCCCCGTGCGAAAAAGCATATTCATGTTAGCGGCATTGCTCTGCGTGTCAGGGGCCGTTCCGTCCTTTGCCGGAATGACCGATGCAGAAAAAGACCAATGCGTCCTCGCCTCGCGAAACTGCAATAACGCGGTGGACGACATACAGACCCAGATACGAAGGATCGGCAGGGAGATCGACAAGGGGACCGCGGTATACACCCCGCAGGAGCTGAAGAAACTCGAACAGAAGCTCACCGAGGTCACCGAACTGCTGCACGACATGGAAAAACGCTAGAGACTAGGCGCGAGCCTGTCCGGGTCAATAGCCATGCGGGGTCGGAATCCGGGTGGCTATTGACTCTTTTGTCCGGAAGGCCGCGGGGACAGCGTCATCTGCGGCATCGCTGCCAGGGCAGCGCCGTTTGCCCAGCATCCCCTTCGTGACTGGACCGGTAATGACTTGAAGATTAGCTTCGCGCAGCTCTGTGCCTTGCTGCGCCGCGCCCGCCTTGGGCAATCCGCCCCTCCCCTTGCCGTATACGACAGGAACCGAAAAAATCTGCAAATTCCCTTGACAACTCCGCCGTCCTCGCCTATAAACGATTTCAACTTTCAATTCCACATTCATTTAATTCCCTCCGGAACCTAGCACTGGTACGTAAGCAGAGAGCTTTACCCTTCCCTCACAGACCACTTCCTGAGTGTGTCACAGGCAGCGCTGCCGCTTTAAGTCGTGGCGCAGAGCACTATGTTGGTCCATAGGCAGCGGCACTGGCTGAAAATGATTATCGTTACCGGTTCAGCCAGGCGCCCTGCCCGCTCCCGGTTCAGCCAAGCGCCCTGCCCGCTCCCGGTTCAGCCAAGCGCCCTGCCCGCTCCCGGTTCAGCTCCGGGGCCGGCTTAAGCCGCGAACCCCTCAAGCCTTTGAGGGACCATCGGGCAAACCCGGCTTGCCGCAGGGGCAGCAATTGAAAATGAATATTATTATAGCTACGTGGGGGCGTCACTTAAACGCCCATACATTCAAGGGGGAAACCATGCCAAAGATGAATCACCTGTTAGTTGTCGGCCTTATCCTGTTCGGAAGCCTCTTCCTTTACTCTCAAGGGGCCTTCGCCATGCATCCCGGCCTGGTCATCCCGGAGACGGTGGAAATGAAGCACCAGGCCTGCCAGGACATCCTGCGCCTGGCGGAGAAGTACAAGGTGGAGGGGATCTTTGCCAAGGAGATCACGGAGGGGAAAACCTCCTGCACCCGGATGGACCTGGCGACGGCGCTGGCGCTTTTGACCGAGAAGATGGCGGAAACTGCGCTGAAGCAGGGAGCGGCGGCGGTCGACCGGGCGGACCTGGTACTTGTCGCCGATCTGAAGGAGGACCTGCGCGCCGAGATGCTGCTGGTCAACACCCGGGCCTTCCAGCAGCGTAACGAGGAACTCGGAACGCGGCTCACCGCCCTTACCAAGAACATCTCGCTAAGCGGCGGGCTGGTCGGGGTCCTGCAGGGCTCCATCGGCAACAAGCCCAAGGATTACGCCGACGTGGTGGGACGCGGCGACCTGGTCTTCAACTTCAAGATCGCCGACAACACCATCGCGGTCATCGACCTGGAGGCGACCGGCGGCGACGGCATCGACCGCAAGATCGCCAGCTTTTCCGGGCTAAACGGCGTGGCCGGCTCCACCGGGGACCGGGTCAGGTTCCGCCAGGCCTGGGTGGAGCACTCGGCCTGGAACGACCGCCTGATCCTGACCGCCGGCAAGATCGACCTCACCAACTACTTCGACGCCAACGCCGTCGCCAACGACGAGAACAGCCAGTTCCTGGCCGGAGCGTTCGTCAATTCTGCGGTGCTGGGCGCGCCGGAAAAGGGGCCGGGAGCGCGGGTTCAGCTGAAACTCGCCGAGCCGCTGATCTTCAGCCTGGGCTACGGCAGTGGCGACGCCGACAGCGCCGACATCCTGGACCACGGCTTCGGGATCGCGGAGCTGGACTACAAGGTGAAGCTGGCGGACCGCGAGGGGAACTGCCGGGTCTACGGCAGCGTGGACGGGTCGCTCCCCGTTCTGGACCCTGCCACCGCCCTGCCGCAGGGCGCCAAGATCAAGGAAGAGAACGCGTTTGGTTTCGGCCTCAGCCTGGACCAGCAGGTAACCGACACCCTGACGCTCTTCGCCCGCTACGGCCAAAGGGACCGCGACGCCTATACGACCCACCGGGCCTGGAGCCTTGGCGGCCAGTTCCTGGGGCTGCTGCCGGGGCGCAAGGCCGACGTGCTGGGCTTCGCCTACGGGCAGATCCAGGCGGCCGGCTCCCTGGTAGACTCCCAGGAGAAGCTCGCCGAGCTCTACTACAAGCTGCAGCTGACCGACCGGATCGCCATGGCGCCCGTGGTGCAGTACCTGATCAACCCGGCCGGCTCCAGGGCTGCCGACAACGTGACGGCGCTCGCCCTGCGCACCCAGGTCAACTTTTAGCATTTGCCGTAGACATTGCACCAATCGACCATGAGAACGAGTCATGGAAAAGGAGGCATCATGATCCCCCTCGGACTTTTAAGCCCCGGACAGCACGGCGAAATCACTGAAATCAGGCTTTTTCAAGCCGGCACCCCCTGCTGCACGGAGAAGCAAAAATGCGACTGCCGGGTGGAGGACATGGGGCTTCGCATCGGCAAAAAGGTGCAGATGCTCAATAACGGCAGCCCGATGCTTTTGAAGGTCGACGAATCAAGGATAGCCGTGGACCGCGCCATGGCGATGAAGATAATGATCAAGGAGGTAGGGCGATGAATCTGGCGAATCTCAAGCCTGGTGAAAAAGGGCGCATTACGACCATCGGGGCGATCGGCCCCCTGAAGAGGCGCCTGATGGACATGGGCGTGCTGGTGGGTGAGGTGGTGAAGGTCGTCAAGGTGGCTCCCATGGGCGACCCCATCGAGGTCTTCATCAAGAGCTACAATCTGTCGCTGAGAAAAAGCGAAGCCGAGGGCATCGCGGTGGAGGTGAGCAAATGACGGGGGAAGCAGCAGTAAAAGATAACCAGAGCGCGGCGCAGGCGGAGGAAGCGCGCCGGGGCGGGCTGCGGCCGGTCGCCAAGCGGACACTGACCGTTGCGGTGGCGGGAAACCCCAACGCCGGAAAGTCCACCTTGATCAACGCCATAGCCGGTTCCCGGCTGCATGTCGGGAACTGGCCGGGTGTGACGGTGGAGAAGAAGGAAGCCCACTTCGAGTACGCCGGGACCAAGATCCGCCTGGTGGACCTCCCCGGCACCTACTCGCTCTCCCCCTACACCCAGGAGGAGATCGTGGCGCGCGACTACCTGGTCCACGAGCGCCCCGACCTGATCATCAACGTGGTGGATGCCACCAACCTGGAGCGCAACCTCTACCTCACGGTCCAGCTGCTGGAGCTCGGCATACCGACCGTCATGGCACTCAACATCTACGACGAGGCGCAGGCCAAGGGATACCAGATAAACGTCCCCGGGATCGAGCAGATGCTGGGGATCACGGTGATCCCCACCTCCGCCATCAAGAAGACGGGCCTGGACGAGCTGTTGAAGAGCGCCATCGCCACGGCTAAGGACCTGGCGGGTCACGCCCCGAACCAGCTCAATTACGGCGTGGACATCGAGACCGCCGCCAAGTTCATCGGCGCCTCATTGAAGGAGAGCCACCCGGCGCTCCTGGAGCGTTACCCCCAGCGCTGGCTCCTGCTGAAGCTCATCGAGGGCGACAGCTACATCCAGCAGGAAACCAAGCTCGGCGAGGAACCGCTGGAGGAGGCGCTGCACCATCTGAGGCGGGCGCATGGCGAGGACATGGAGGCGCTGCTCGCCGAAACCAGGTATTCGCTCGCCACCGGCCTCACTCGGGAGGTGCTGCACAAGCCGGAACTCCCCAGGACCGAGCTTACCGAAAAGATCGACCGGATCGTGTTGCACCGCTTCTTCGGCATCCCGATCTTCCTGGCCGCCATGTGGATCATGTTCAAGCTCACCTTCGACCTTTCCAAGCCGTTCGCCGACTGGGTCGGGGAGATGATCGGCGGCCCCGTCAAGCACCAGACCGAGGCCCTGATGGGCTTGATCCATGCGCCGGACTGGACCGTTTCGCTCGTCACCGACGGGGCGCTCGCCGGCAGCGGCAACGTGCTGAGCTTCGTTCCGATGATCTTCGCCATGATGTTCTTCATCACCTTCCTGGAGGGGAGCGGCTACATGGCACGGGCCGCCTTCGTCATGGACCGGGCCATGCATTCCATCGGACTGCACGGCAAGTCCTTCATCCCGATGCTGCTCGGTTTCGGCTGCAACGTCCCCGCCATCTACGCGACGCGCACCCTGGAGAATCCCCGGGACAAGGCGCTCACCGCCCTGCTGGTCCCGCTCATGTCCTGCGGGGCGCGGCTTCCGGTCTACGTGGTCTTCATCGGCGCCTTTTTCCCCGCGCACGGCGGATCGGTGCTCTGGTCGCTGTACATGATGGGGATACTTTTGGCGATCGGGATGGGATTCCTCTTCAAGAGGACCATCTTCAAGGGCGAGGCCCCGATGTTCATCATGGAGCTGCCGCCCTACCGGATGCCCTCCCTGAAGAGCCTCCTGATCCACACATGGGAAAAGGGGAAGCACTTCCTGATCAAGGCGGGCACCTACATCCTGGCGGTCTCCATCATGGTCTGGTTCCTCCTCAACCTCCCCTGGGGGGTCGAGCACAAGAAGGATTCCTACCTGGGCCAGATCGGCGGAGTGGTCGCCCCCGCCCTGCAGCCGCTCGGCTTCGGGACCTGGGAGGCGAGCTCGTCGCTCATCGCGGGACTGGTCGCCAAGGAGATCGTGGTCGGGACCATGGGCGAGATCTACGTGAAGAAGGAAGCGGAGAAGAAGGAAGCCAGGCCGACCCTGGGCGAGGACCTGAAAGAGGCCGGATCGTCCTTTGCCAAGGCCGGCCGGGAGGCGCTTTCCAACGTCACCTCGACCTTCGGGTTCAGCAGCCTTTCAGCCACGGAGAATGCCGACAAGGCGGCGGAGCGCTCGCCGCTTCGGGTGGAGCTCAAGAAGCAGTTCACCCCGCTGGGCGCCTACGCCTTCATCACCTTCGTGCTGCTCTACATGCCGTGCCTGGTGGCGGCCGTCGCGATGGTGCAGGAGTTCGGCACCTGGAAGTGGTTCGGGATCGCCTTCGGTTACCAGATGGTCCTGGCCTGGGGCATGTCGTGCATCGTATTCCAGGGGGGGAAACTCCTCGGGCTGGGAGGTTGAAAATGGGAATTTCAGACATGGTCATAGCTGCAGTCATACTGGCGGGAGCCTGCTACCTGCTCTACATCTCGCTTTGGAAAAACAAGGGAAGCTGCTGCGGTTCCGGCTGCAGTGGGGGGTGCTGCAAGAAATAGCGGGGGGCCGGACCTTAGCAAAGGGAGTTAGAGGCGAACCGGGGTCACGTAATAGAAGATGGAATAGAAGTGGCAGGCGCTACCGGTCAGGACGAAGAGGTGCCAGATGGCGTGGTTGAAGGGAAGGCGGTCCCAGAAATAGAAGATGACGCCGATGGTATAGGCCGCGCCGCCGGCAAAGAGCAGCACCAGGCCGTTGGCCGCGAGGGCCGCCGAAAGCGGTTTCCAGGCAAACAGCAAGCTCCAGCCGAGGGCCAGGTAGATCAATGGCCCGAGGGTGGGGAGCCGGTGC
>TBL_comb47_HYPODRAFT_10002233_pt1 | contig 24061 bp, 24 predicted proteins | sample TroBogypolimnion_40_FD_10682 | JGI IMG/M metagenome (IMG submission 10682)
TGAAATGGTCACATTCCCACTGGGTGCAGCCGATGGAAGCACTTGGGCCTGCGCTTGCCCCAGCAAGGCCACAACCAGCCCCGAGGTCAACAGCCGCACTTGCCGAAAAACCCCCAACGGCCTTTGCCAGATCAGGCCCGCCAAACATGCGCCAGACATCATGAACAGTTTTCTTGAAAAAAACTTAAAACGCAGCAAAACCAAAAGTCTAAATACCATAAAAATCCATATTCAATCCCTCTCAAATCTCAATCATTTCACGCAGTCATTTCAATTGTGCCATGGCCAGCTGTGAAATGCTCTGCGCGTCCACACCAAAAAATCGCCTGAGTTCACTTCGTGTGTCACTGCGACCAAAGCCATCGGTACCCAAGGTCGAGTAAGGCCTATCGCGAGGAATGTGGGCTCTTAGCCTCTCCGGCAAGGCCCTGACATAATCGCTTGCGGCCACAATGGGGCCCCTGGATAAAGCAAGTTGCGAGACCAAAAAAGAGTCTTCTTCGATCAAAGCATTTCGGTCAAGCTCGCTCCAACTGGTGACGCTATAGACATCAGCATCGACTCCTTGGGAGGCCAAGATTTCTTTGGCCTTCAACACTTCAAGCATGATGGCGCCCGAGCCCATCAAGGTGACTCGTTTCTTGGATTGTTTTTGGGCGGGACTCATTAAATAGCATCCACTGAGCACCTCGTGTGCTTTCACGCAGTCCAGGCTTGGATGGGCATAGGACTCATTCATCAAGGTGATGTAGTAAAAAACATCTTGCTGCTCCACCATCATCTCCTTCATGCCGTGGGCCAAGATATAGGCAAGCTCTCCCGCAAAGGCTGGGTCGTAGGACTTGCAGTTGGGGATGGTGGCCGAGATCAAGTGACTCGAGCCGTCTTGGTGCTGCAAGCCCTCCCCTGCCAAGGTGGTTCTCCCTGAGGTCGCCCCCAACAAAAATCCTCTTGAGCGTTGATCAGCGGCTGCCCAAATGGCGTCGCCCACACGCTGAAAACCAAACATGGAGTAGTAAATGTAGAAGGGCAACATGGCTACACCGTGCACGCTGTAGCTTGTGGCGGCCGCTGTCCAGCTCGATATCGCACCTGCCTCGCTGATGCCTTCTTCTAATATCTGACCATTCAAGGCCTCACGGTAACTGAGAACCGAGCCAATGTCTTCAGGCTCATAGCATTGGCCAACGCTGGAATAAATACCCACTTGCTTGAACAAATTGGCCATGCCAAAAGTTCTCGCTTCATCGGCCACAATGGGCACAATTCGAGGCCCAAGCACTGGGTCTTTCAAAAGGTTTCCCAGCATGCGAACAAAAGCCATCGTGGTGGACATCTCCTTGCCCTGCGCTTGCACGGCAAACTCAGCATATTGACTCAAGGGCGGCACCTGGACCGCATCGCACTGGGTGTGGCGCTCGGGTAAAAAACCACCCAAATACGCACGTTTTTCATGCAGGTATTTCATTTCGGCACTTTCTGCCGGAGGTCTGATGAATTCTAGATTGATGGCCTCTTGGTCGCTCAAGGGCAAGTTAAACCGATTTCGAAATTCAACGAGGGTATGCTCATCGAGTTTCTTTTGGCTGTGGGTGGTCATTCGACCCTGTCCAATTTGTCCCATGCCAAAGCCCTTTTTGGTGTGAGCGAGCACCACGGTGGGTTGACCCACATGCTCCAGCGCAGCTTGGTAAGCGGCATAAATCTTGACCAAATCATGGCCACCGCGCTTTAAGCGATCAATTTGCTCATCCGTCATGCCTTGGGCCAAATGGCGCAAGACTTCATTTTGTCCAAAGAAATTATCGCGATTGAAGCGCCCATCCTTGGCCGCAAAGGTTTGCATCTGCCCGTCCACGGTGTTTGACAAGGTTTTGATCAACTCACCGGTCTTGTCCCTGGCAAAGAGTCCATCCCAATCACTGCCCCAGACCAGTTTGATCACGTGCCAACCCGCCCCAGTGAACAATTTCTCCAACTCATCCATGATGCGCCCGTTTCCCCGAACGGGCCCGTCCAAGCGCTGTAAATTGCAGTTCACCACCCAGACCAAGTTGTCGAGTTTTTCTCTGGATGCCAAGGTCAAAGCACTCATGCTCTCAGGCTCATCCATCTCGCCGTCGCCAAAGACGCCCCACACTTTTCTCTGACCGCAGTCCAGCACTTGACGGTGTGTGAGGTAACGCATGAAGCGCGCGTGGTAGATCGAACTGATGGGGCCAATGCCCATCGATCCGGTTGGAAACTGCCAAAAGTCCGGCATGAGCCAAGGATGGGGATAACTGCTGAGTCCTTTGGCACCAGCGCTGACAGCGGTGATTTCTTGACGATAGTGGGCCAAATCGTTTTCACTCAAACGTCCTTCTAAAAAGGCTCTTGCATACACACCTGGCGCTGAGTGGGGCTGAAAGAACACGAGGTCTTCCAAATGTTGACCTGTGCGGGCCTTGAAAAAATGATTGAAACCCACTTCAAACAAATCCGCAGCACTGGCATAGCTGGCAATGTGACCACCCAACTCACCATAAGCCCCATTGGCACGAACCACCATGGCCAAAGCGTTCCATCGCATCAAAGAGGCCAACCTCTCCTCCATGGCCAAGTCGCCTGGAAAAATACCCTGTTCTTCCACCTTGATGGTGTTGACATGGGGTGTCAAGGCCTCTTTAAAACTCGCAGCGCCTCCCAGTCCGAGTTTTTGCGTATGCATTAGCAAGGCGTTGATCAAGAACTGTGCCCTGGGTGAACCGTTTGTGAGTATGGTTTGCTCCAAAGCACTTAACCACTCCAAGGTCTCTTGAGGGTCAAGATCTTGAGCGGCATGAAAAGTTTGGGGCGGTCGTTGGTCCATTGCAATTCCTCAAAAAGCGGCTCCCTTGTAAAGCCCCACGGTAGGCCCTAAACGCAGGGTCCAAGGATCGAACTATAGCCACGAAGCCGTGGCATTTGGTCTTTATTGAGTTCTCAAAAAACCATTATTTCAGAATAAAATACCAATAAATTAAATTTTTAAAGCATGAAATGACAATGGATTCCACGGATTTCAGAATTCTGCATGAATTGCAGCAAGATGCATCGCTCAGCAATGTGGAGCTCGCCAAGCGCGTGCACCTCTCCCCCTCCCCGTGTCTGTCGCGTGTTAAAGCGCTCGAAAAAAGGGGGGTGATCAAGCAGTACGTGGCCTTGCTCGACCCTCAGGCCTTGGGACTGGGTTTGAGCGTGTTTATCTCCATCAGCCTCAAAGAACAAACCAAGAAAGCGCTAGCAGAATTTGAACAAAGCATTGGGCAGCACACCGAAGTGATGGAATGCTATTTGATGACCGGCGACTGTGACTACTTGATACGAGTGGCGGTCAAGGATATTGCGGCTCTGGAAAAGTTCATCTTGGAGTCACTCACCCCCATCCCAGGGATCGAGAAAATACGCTCAAGCTTTACCCTCAAACAGGTGAAGTACAAGACCGCACTGCCCCTGAATCCATAAAGGCTTGAAACTTCGTTTTGAACCCCCTAATTTGACGTCTCAAGATGGCCTTTTGATCGTTTGCAATTCCCCAAGATAGGGCAAATTGAGGGTGGGACTCATCAAAATGTCGTTGATGCACACATGGGGGGGAAGCCCAATCAAGTAACTCACCACACTGGCGATGTCCTCGGGTTTCAAGAGGGTCTTTCTGACTTCTTCGCGCACCGGGGGCGTGCGATTGTCAAGAAGAGGAGTATCTATGCCTGCAGGAGAGATGGAGGTCGCACGAATGCCGTGGATACATTCCTCCATGTTGATGGTCTCGGTGAGCGCCAAGACAGCCCGTTTGGAAGTCGAATAAGCAGGACCAGCGAAATACGCTGCGTAATGCCCAGCCCATGACGCGACATTGATGATCAAGCCATTTTTGTGTTCTCTCATGCCTTTCAAAACCGATTGACAGGCATAAAACATACCCGACAAATTGGCCTGGATGGTTTGATCCCAATCTTCAAAACTCAAATTACTCCAATGCCGCTTGGGCGGATTGATACCTGCGGTGTTGACCAACACATCGATTCTTTTGTATTGGGCCTCAATGGCGTCTCGGGCTTTGATAACAGACTGACTGTCGCCCACGTCGACCACGATGGCTTGGGCGTCTCCCTCCATCTGCAACAAAGCAGTCTGCAGCTTGGCCTCATTTCTAGACGAGAGAATCACAGTGTGTCCTTGCAAGGCCAAATTTTTAGAGATCGCCAAACCCACCGCACCCGCAGCGCCAATCACCCAGACAATTTTCTTCAAATCAATGCCCCATGTGGAATATCAAAATTGTTTAACTTTGGGTGCAAAGTACCGGGTCCAACGCGTGGCACTTTGAGACTCGACCAAGGGCTTGGCCGCAGCCAAAAAGTCTTTTGTGTGCTGGCGCGTCATGTGATCGGCAAAGGCCTCCTCACTTTTGTAGACCTCGTAGAGCAGCACGTGGCAATCGTTTTCATTGTCCCTCATGACGTCAAACTGATAGCAACCCTCTTCATGCTCTACGGAGGCATGGGCATTGATGTCAATCAATCGATTAAAGAGCTCCAATGACTCAGGCTTCACCACAAACTTCACTTCCAAAACAAATTCATTCATTGTTCAATTCCTTTTATAGATTCAATCACGCATTTTTTAAAAACACAAAATTCATGGAGATCAATGCGCCCCGAGGCAATCCGTCCACTCCAACACATGAAATGGAAGGACTGTTGAACTTCTCAAATAAACTCGGATAGAGCACATTCACTCTTGGATAAAATTTTTGAAAATTGCACAAAAAGATCTGCACACTCGCCACCTCAGACAATCTGAAGGCTGTGGGCTGGGACAATTCCTCAATGTTGGCAATAATTTTACGGGCTTGCTCTTCCACATACTCGTGTAAAAAATTGGTGGGGGTTTGTAAATCAATGGGCAAAATGCCATTGGCATACATCCAGGTACCACTGGACTTTAGGTGATTTAATAGCATGTTCAAAAGACCCAAGGGTTGAATTCAAGACGAGGAAGCCATCGACTCCAAGATCGATTTGACTTTATGTTTAACGGCCTCTTCTCTTTGAGCGGGTGGCAATGCATCGAATTCCACAAATGCCATCGCCGCACGATGCCCAAACTCAGACAACTTTTTGGCGTCATCCAAATCGACGCCGATCGGGATCTTGAGCACAATTTCGTGGGCATAAGTGCTCACTGTTCCTTGCTTGACGATCCTGGGTTTGAGTGGTGTCTTGCCTCCCTCATGGTCTTTGATCGCATTGGCCAGCATTCTTCTGAAGGCCACCACCCCTCGATCGGTCGTGCCCAAGTGTTCGGCATTGCGATTGGCAACTGGGCCTTGCGTCACCACCGCATCAAAGTCGCCAGGTTCTTGCTGGCGCTCATGGTAAGGTCGATTGTCGGTTTGGCCAATGAAAGGAATTTTGTCAACACCAAAATCTTCTTTGGTCATTTTGCGAACGCTTTTGTTGTAACTATTCAAGTGAGCAAAGCCAATGTAGAACGAATGGGTGTCGTCCACCGCAACGGCCCAACGGGTCAAAAAAGGTCTTATCCCCAAACTTTCTTGATCCACTTTGTTGCCACCATTGGGGAACTGACCCATATTGGGCAAAATGATGTCACTGGAGCGAACAAACACGTAGTCTCCCACTTTGCGCGTGGCCATGGATAAAAACCCAAGGGGGGTCTCTGGAAAATCGAGTTGCGGCAAGACCTTGAATGCAGGAGAAAACTGCTGCCCTGCCACAATCGCATGCAAAAATGCGTTGTGCATGGGGTCAGACCCGTTCTCGACAATTTGAACCCAGTTGCACGGCATGCTCATGCTAAAAGGGACCACCTCATTGTCCTGAGGATGGTCGACACAGTCGTAGGTCGGAAATTCAGGTAAATCTTCAATCGGGCCCATATAGGCAAAGATCAAGCCCTGCCACTCTCGAACCGGATAGGCACCCTGGGTGAGGTTGTTTTTTCGTTGGCTCGTGGCGGGCTCAGCGGGGGTATCCAAAATGCGGCCATCCACATCAAAGTGCCAGCCATGGTAGCAGCACCGGATGCCACGCTCAGCAACGATCCCGAATTCCAAAGATGAGCCTCTGTGGACGCAGTGGCGGTGTAAAAGACCCAGGCGGGAAGACTTGTCTCGAAACACCACCAAATCTTCGCCAAGCAAGCGCACAGGCACAGGCAAGTCTTTGAGTTCAGAAGACAACAAAAAGGGGTGCCAATATTTTCTTAGATATTCACCCCCCGGTGTCCCAGCCGAAACCTGGGTAATGTATTGATCGCAATTGGGAGCCGGCCTGTTGTGATAGCCGCTGTAAGGACGGGTATCACGAACGGGGATGGTCTTGTCTAACATTCATCTTCTCCTTGACCCAAAATCGTAACCGGCAATGTCTTTGGAGTCAATCATGATGATCACTTATAACGATCTGCATTTGAACCGCCTCTGCTTCATGGTGATAACCCTAGGCAGAACTAACGTATGATTATTGGCTATTCTTTCGAGAAAAAAGAACTCGAAAAATTGCGCAAGATCAGATAACAGTCCCGGATTTATGAGATTGATTTGATCCATCACAACCATTAAAAAAGAGACATCATGAGCAAATTCAAGGTTTTAGGATATTTGTTATTTTTAGCACCGATTCTCTCTGGCGCGCAAACTTTTCCCAATAAACCCATGCGCATGGTGGTGCCCTACGCGGCCGGTGGCGCGGTGGATGTTCTTGCTCGCCCGGTCGCACAAAGAATGTCAGAGCTGCTTGGTGAACCCATGGTGGTTGACAACCGACCTGGCGCCAACGCCACGCTCGGAACAGACAATGTCGCCAGGTCTCCTGCCGATGGATATTCCATTGTCCTCACCTCCATCGTGCATTATTTGGTGCCTTATTTTTCTAAGAATGTTCCTTACGATACCTTCAAGGACTTCACGCCCATCGCCAATATTGCAGTGACACCGAATATTTTGGCTGTCCACCCGTCTCTTGGCGTGAACAACATGAAAGAGTTCATTGAATATGCGAAGAAAAATCCAGACAAATTATTCTATGGCACCACGGGCGTGGGTTCTACCCATCACCTTGCTGGCATCTTGCTGGCACAAATGGCCCATATCAATATTGAACACTTGCCTTACAAGGGCGGCAACCCCACCATCACCGATGCGATCGGCGGACAAATTCCCATGGTGATTTTGACATCCCCCACCATCTTGCCCTACTCTAAAACAGGCAAACTCAAGGCCTTGGCCATCATTGAGGGCAAAAGATCGAAAACTTTGCCCGATACGCCCACCATTGGTGAAACTGTCCCCGGCTACGCCATTCCTGACTTGTGGTTCGGGGTCCTGGGCCCAGCGGGCATGAACAAAACGCTGGTGGACAAATTGAACTTGAGCCTGCGCCAAGCGGTCAACACCCCCGAAGTCAAACAAAAATTGGAAGCATTTGGGTTTGAAGTGACGGGTACCGCCAATGCAACCGAATTTGCTGGCTCCCTTCAAAGCGACATGGAGGTCTTCAAGAAAATCATTGTGACCGCCAATATCAAACCAGAATAAAGCAACAGGGCACACCATGAACCTCAATAGAAGACAGATATTGGCCGCGGCATTGTCCACTCCCGTGCTTTCAAGAGCTGAAAACTATCCCAATAAACCCTTGCACTTGATCGTGCCCTATGCACCGGGCGGAGGTTTGGATGTGTTCAACAGACCCATGTCCATCAAAATGGGGGAGCTCTGTGGTCAAGCCGTGGTGATTGACAACCGCGCAGGGGCTTCAGGTGTGATTGGAGCTGACTATGTTGCCAAATCAGCACCCGATGGCTATACATTTTTGTCCTCCTTTTCTTCCCAAATTCTGCAACCCTACGTTCTCAAAAATGTCCCCTTCGACAATGAAAGAGATTTCACACCGATCCTAGAAGGCGCGCGAGCACCCATTGTGATTGTGGTCCATCCCTCGGTGCCCGCCAACAACATGGCCGAGTTGATGGCTTACGCGAAAACCAATTTGGGCAAAGTGGGCTATGTGACCGCTGGCACCAACACGTCGCAACACTTGACAGGCATCATGCTGGAAAAAGTCACGGGCATTCCCTTGGTTCACGTTTCCTATAAAGGAGGTGCACCTGCTTTGACCGACTTGCTGGGTGGACAAGTGCAAATGGGGATCTTGGTCTTGGGGCCCATTAGCCAGCACATTCAATCTGGAAAGCTCAGAGCGCTGGCGGTAATCGAGTCAACCCGAGCCAAATCTGCACCACAGATCCCCACTTTGGAAGAATCGGGATTTGGTGGAGCCACCATGCCAGACACTTGGATTGGATATTTCGGGCCGAAAAATCTCTCACCCATGATCACCAAGCAACTCAACCAATACATTCAACAATCCACACAAAGTTCCGATGTCAAAAGCAAGCTTGAAAGCGCGGGTTACGAAGTGACCGGCGGAACGCCCGAGCAGTTCAAAGACAAAATTGCATTGACGAATGAACATTACAAAAAAATAGTAACCTCCGCCAACCTTAAACCCCAATGAGCCAGAGAAAAAGTAATTATGAAATTAGCAACATTCATCAACCCCAAGCATCAAACTGTCATTGGCATTGTCCACACCGATAGTGAAACAGTGATGGAACTCCAATCCTGTTATGTATCCAAATACAACAAATCCAGCGAAGCATTCAACTCGATGCTCGACTTGATCGATGGCGGTCAAGTTGCCCTAGATGAAGCTCGCACACTAGACTCACTTTACAAAAACGACCCTCAATTCAACCACCCCCTTGGCAAGATACAACTTTTGTCGCCTGTGCCTGAGCCCAGACAAATTCGAGATTTCAACAACGCTGAAGGACACTGGCGCAACGCCCCAGCTGGCATGGAAATCCTCAGAGCTCGACTCCACAACAAACCTGTTCCCCTTCGAAGCGAGATTTCAATCGCCATACCTGAGGTCAACTACACCCAACCAATTTTCTACATCAGCAATCGGTTCAATGTGGTGGGGCAAAATGCCACTGTCTCTTGGCCCAAGTATTCCAATTGGTTTGATTTTGAAGGTGAGTTTGGGATTTTCATTGGCAAAAAGGGCAAAGACATCAGCCAAACAGAGGCAAAAAACCATATCTTTGGCTACAGTGTCTTCAACGACTTTTCTGCACGGGACAAGCAAATGCGTGAAATGGAAGGACGCATGGGACCGACCAAGGGTAAAAGTTTTGATACAGGCAATGCAATTGGCCCCTGGATCGTAACGGCCGATGAGATCGACAATTCAAGAGATTTGAAAGTCACGATCAGGGTAAATCGCGAGGTCTGGGTTGAGAGCTCAACCTCCACGATGGTTCACAGCTTTGAAAAAATCATCGAATACATCAGCGAATGCGAAACCCTTCATGCAGGTGAATTTTTGGGCTCTGGCACCATCTCTGGATGTAGCAGTCTTGAGTGCGACCAATGGATGAAAGATGGCGACACCATTGAAGTTGAATTTGAAAAATTGGGCACGCTTCGCAACAAGGTCTCCAGACAAACTTAAGTCATGCGGAGTCATGAGTGAGGCTTGATGCGATGACGGAAAGCTTCACGACTCTGGGGTCAAACCCCGCCGGAGACCTCCAAAATAGAGCCTGAACAATATGAGGACTTGTCCGAGATCAACCAAGCAATGGCTTGGGCAACCTCTTCGGGCTCACCAACACGTTTCATGGGAACAAAATTCTTGGCTTTATCAGCACGTTGGGGGTCGCCTCCATCGGCGTGAATTTCCGTATTGATCATTCCAGGGCGGACCGCATTCACCCGAATACCCTGCGAGGCCAATTCTTTGGACAAGCCCAGAGTGAAGACTTCTACAGCGCCCTTCGATGAAGCGTAATCAATCGCCATGCCAGGAGCTCCTGTCTTCACAAAAGCAGTCGACAAGTTGACAATGCTACCCCCTTGGCCACCATTTTGAGTCGACATCAAACGCGCGGCCTCTTGAGCACACATCATGGCCCCGATCACATTGACTGAAAAGATGTTGTGTATCCGTTGACAGCTCATCTCAGCCAGACTCGAATAGGTCGACAAAATTCCAGCATTATTGACCAGACCATGAAGGCCTGCAAAATTGGACTTCAAAAATGCAAAAATTGATTTCACATCCCGCTCATTGGAGACATCTCCCGACACGCATTTGGCAATGCCACCCAAGGCCTTAATCTCGTGCATCAATTTTTGAGCAGCGTCGTGATTATTGCGATAGTTAACACAGACTGAATAGCCCTCTTGGGCCAGCAACTTGGCAGTCGAAGCGCCAATACCCCTGGCAGCTCCAGTAATGAGAATGGTTTTGTTTATCATAAATTGATCTTATTTTTGGCTCAATGGTGGGTGTTGGCAAGGGATTGATTGGATACTTTTTTAATCATTGTAGAAAGTAAACTCTATCGATAAGGTTGACTAACTTGTGAATCAAGAGATGGATAAAAATCCGTCAAACCAAGGTCAATGGCCTTATCTAGAAAATCAGCCCAGAACACCTGATTTTTCAAGTATTTTTCTAGATTTAATAAGCGAGCCTGGAAATTTTTTGCACCGTTCGCGCCTACATCACCGCTCCCAGCTCAACCCCTTTGGCGTCAAAGGTACCGGTGAAGTTGGCATCGTTCTCGGCGCAGGGCTTATGGCCAACACTGTGCCTAATGCCCTGTCGAGAAAAGACATACAAGTCACCGAACTTACGCTCTCACCCCAAGCCGTTTGGGACCTGATGAACATGCACAAAAAATAAATAGGCTGGTTATTTAGGAATCTTTAAAAATCTCCAAACTTTGTGATCCACGTCCGCAATCAAGACTGTTGCTGGTAAATTGGAGTCACCCGTATCGCGCATAGAGTATTTGAAAACGCCACTGAAAGTTTTGAATTTGGCGAATTCATTTTTAATGATTTCCCTGGCCTTCTTGGGATCGGTTTTGCCATCTATACCGTTTCTCTTCATGATGTCGGCGTAAAGCATGATGGCGTCATAGCCCATGGCCCAATTTGAGACATTGGGGGGGACACCCAAGCTTGGGTCGGCCTTGGCCAAAATCCTTTTTACGATGCTTGAATAAAGAACGGGATCACTGTAGCCTTCTGGAGACGCCTCATTGGTTGAAAAACCAATCACGTGCCAGTTGCGACCCAATTCACCAACCATGTTAATAAAAGGACCTGCCCACAAAATGGAGGTATTGAGCACCGGCACTTTAACCCCCTGGGTGTTCATGTCCTTGGCCAAAAGCATGGCTTGGGGTGGAAAGGCTGCAGAAAAAATCGCATCGGGGTTGTCACCTTTGATTTGTATAACAGCAGCAGACAAATCAGTCGCTTTAGAAGAAAACTCGACCGTATCAATGACCTCTAAGCCCAGTTGCTTGGCCAAAACGGCATAGGCATCCGCGGCCGCTTTGCTCGAGGCCTCACGAACGTCGGCCACAATGACGACCTTTTTAACCTTGGGATATGCCTTCAAAAAATCTTTGACGCCATCGGGCATGAGGGTGTCGTCGGCTGGATGCAAACGAATAGTCCAAGGCTTGATTGTGATGCCAGGCTTGGTTGCATTGACAGCAATGGCGGGCATATTGATTTGGTTGGCCAAGGCACTCACGGTTTCCCACTGCGTTCCCGTCAAGGGTCCGACCACACCAAAATATCCATCGCCCTCAAATTTTCTGAACAAGGTCACGCTTTGCGCTGGATCTCCTTGCGCATCTCCCACGTCCAACTGCAGCAAACTGCCATTCACACCACCCTTGGCATTGATGTCTTCAATGGCCAACCTCAAATGCATCTCTTGGATTTTTCCATATCCTGCAAATGGACCCGAGAGTGCGGTGATGGCCCCGAGTTTGATGGGCGGCTTGGTTTGGGAAAAACTAGCCCCAGAGCCCATGGCCAAAGCCGTGGCAAAAAGGACGTTGCGAATAAACACCCGTTTATGATTTGTCATTGTTGTCTCCTTTAATTATTGAATACTCAATCTCGGTCTTGTTAAATGTGAAAACTCTCGCCAAAATAACTCTGGATGACCAATGGGTTTTGCGCCACGTCCTGGGCCGTACCTTCCAAAATGAATTCTCCATGCGCCATCACCAGCGCCCGATCGGACAGCTTCAAGGCTCGTTTTGCATTTTGTTCAACAAGCACAATGGTGAGTCCTTGCTCCTTCATTCGCTTGATCACTTTGAACACTTCAGAAGTGTATCGCGGTGATAAACCCATGGAGGGCTCATCAAGTAAAAGCAGCCGTGGCTGATCAATCAGCGCACGCCCAATCGCCAACATTTGCTGCTCGCCTCCTGATAATAACCCAGCCATTTGCTCAGATCTCTGCTTTAATCGAGGAAAAACATCAAACACACGGGCAACGGATTCCTCGAATGGAAGTTTGCGAGGCTGAATATCCCAAGCCAACTTCAAATTGTCAATCACTCTTAGACTTTGCAAGGTCCCTCGCCCCTCCGGTATATGCAATAAACCATGACGGGCCAACTCATGGGTAGGTGTTTTGAGGATATCCCAGTCTAAAAATTGAGCTTGACCCGAAGCGATGGGTAGCACGCCCGAGAGTGCGCGCATCAGGCTCGTTTTACCCGAACCATTGGCGCCGATAATGGCCAAGGTTTCTCCCTCAAGGACCTCAAAATTCAGTCCTTTCAAAGCCTTGATGGGCCCGTAGCTGGCATGCATGTTCTTGACACTAAGAACAACAGGGCTATGCTTACTCAATCCACATCCTCCTCTTCGTCACCCAAATAGGCGCTCAAAACCTCGGGATGGCTTAGAACTTCTTGGGCAGTGCCTTCACAGAGCTTGCTTCCAAAATCCATGGCCACAACTCGAGTCGACAAGGCTCTGATCAAATTCATGTCGTGCTCAATCAAGATGACACAACTCACTTGAGAACGAATAATTTGGATATCCTCGATCAATTGCTGAGTTTCGAACTCATTCATCCCAGCCGCGGGCTCATCCAAGAGCAGCATTTTGGGCTCTCCAGCCAAGGCCCGGGCGATCTCTAGCCGCCTTGCATCTCCATACGATAGAGAGGCAGCACTTTGATTGATTTTTTCAGACAGGTTAAGTATGGACAGGCATGCAAGTGCCGCGTCCATCTGCTGCCTTGGACTGCTTTGACGGTTGAACCATTGAAAAGGATGGCGAAAGAAGGATTTCCTTGCAACCAAAACATTCTCCAATACGCTCAAACGCTTAAAGAGTCTAATATTTTGGAACGTTCTGCCAATGCCCAGCATGGCAATATCATGGATAGACAAATGGGTGATGTCTTGCTGCTCAAAATGAATTTGGCCTGAGCTTGCTTGGTAAAACCCAGTGATGGTGTTGATCAAGGCTGTTTTACCCGCACCATTGGGCCCAATGATCCCGAGCAGTTCTCCCGCATTCACATCCAACGACAAATCATTGATGGCAGAAATTCCACCAAAATCTTTAGACAGGTGCTCGATGCGCATCAAGTGCTTTTCATGGGGTGGCGTCATGACCCAAGGGCTCCTCGTTTTTTGACCGTCAGAGTCCTAAACTGAAGGATACCTTGAGGACGAAGTAACAAAATCAGCAATATCGATAAGCCAAAGACTGTGGGACGCCATTCTGCAAGAATACGAAAATACTCTGGCAACAAGGTCATGACAAAAGCCCCCAAAAGGGAACCCCACATATTGTTCACACCACCCAGTACCACATAAAGCACCACATAAATCGAAAGCAACACGTCGAAGTTCTCCGGTCGCACGAAATTCATGTAGTGACCATACAAAGAACCGGCAAGACCCGCAATGAACGCTCCAGTGGCAATGGTCAGCAACTTGACCATGACGACATTGATCCCCATGGAAGCCGCCACCAATTCATCTTCTCGAACCGCATCGCAGATCCGTTGCCAAGATCCCAGAGAAAATAAATAAAGCAATCCGCCAACACCACCTAGCGTTGCAGCAACCGCATAAACATCAGCACCATGCATCCCACCAAAACCACCCACACCACCAATGAATTTGAAGTTCTCAAGCAGGACCCTTACACAGACGGTCACCCCCAATGTCACCAAGATGAAGTAAATCCCTTTCAACTTTACCGTTGGATATCCAACCAAAAAGGCAATCACAGCAGAGAAAACACCCGCCACCAACGTTGCAGGCAATAAAGGCCATCCCAACTTGACGGTCAAGACACCCGCACAATAGCAACCCAAAGCCATGAAAGCACCTTGGGCAAAAGACAGTGAGCCTGACAAGAGAACCACATAAACACTCCAGGCCAAGAGTGTATTGATGCCCGCAAAAAACAAATGGTCAGCGATCACGCTCGACTCTCCTGGAGTTTGATTCGTGCTGAAAAGAGTCCACTGGGCTTGATGATCATGGTCAAAATCACCACCACCCAAACCGTTATTTCAACCCAACGGCCAAGACCAAACAAATACAAGGAAGATTCCAAAACGCCAATGAGCAAACCACCCAGCATCGCCCCCCTCATGTCTCCCAATCCACCAATCGCCATGATGGCCAGGGCTTTGAGACCAAAAGTCAAACCAATCTCGGAATTGGCAGATGCCGAGCGTAGAGATAAAAGCAATCCCGCCTCAGCAGCAAGGCCTGAGGAAATAAAAAAAACTGCTTGACTCACCCGAGTAACATCGATGCCCAGCAAGGCCGCATTGGTGGGAGACTCCGCCACTGCTCGGATTTGACGCCCCATGCGGGTTTGGTGAATAAAGGCTTGAAGCAAGAACATCAGAACGAAAGTCACGATCAAAATGAAAAAATGCAAATAGGGAAACTGAACCCCAGATAATTCAATATTTTTCCCCATCCAAGATGGCAAATTGGGCAGCGAAACCGGTTCGGTTCCCCAGTACTTTTGCACACAATCGGTGAATACCAAGCCAAGCGCCATGGAACTCAAAGCGGCAGTGATCTTGGAGTCTGATCGTTTGAAGCGCCTAAATGCAATCCACTCGGTGATGACCCCCAAAACCCCACCCACCAAGAAAGACACGAGCAATGCCCAAGGAAGGGGTAGAAATTCAATGGAAATGATGCCGACAAATCCACCGAACATAAAAATCTCAGGATGTGTGAAATTGAGCTTGTCCAACACGCCAATAATCAAGGTAAAACCCAGCGCGACCAATGAATACATTGCACCATTGACCAAGCCATTGAGCAGTTGCCCGACAAACATTGCGCAATGGCTCCTAGAACGCGGTCAGCAAGAGGCAGTTGAACATGGCACTTAGACCTCAACCATGGATTGGGATTGGAGCGCTTGGATTTGAGGCAATACTTTTTTGGCAAAAAGTTGCATGCTGTTTTGGGTCAGCTCTTGTGATAGATTGCCAAAATGCATCATGGTGAGTAAATTGTCAAATTTCAGGTCGTTCCAATAGTCGGTGATGGAGTCCTTAACGGTCTCGGGGCTGCCACAAATGACCATGCCCATATCGATGGCAGTCTCGAGCGTCAACTCTTGTGTCAGTGACGCTTTGGCCGCCATGATGCCTTTGAGTGATGCACGCGAACTGTAACCAGGGGGCAGCAGCATCTCAAAGGGCATCTTGAGGAGACGGTTTCTAAAAAGTTCAAACGGCTTTTTCGCTTCCTGCCGAGCACGCTCATCGGTATCGGCCACATAAATTGGAACAGCCCAGCCCAACTGACTGTCGCTTGCTTCATAGCCAAAAGACTCGGCCGTATCGCGATAAGACTTCAAATATTTTCCAACAACCTTGGCCGGACTGAAGGTCTGTAAATAGGTATAACGTCGATCGGGGTGTGCAGCCCAATCGATGGTTTCTTTGCTGCCTTGCGAGGGGACCCAAATTGGTGGGTGTGGTTGCTGAAAAGGCCGAGGCCACAAGTTCACATATTCGTGATTGTAGTGATGACCTGTGAAGGCAAAAGGTCCCGGTTTGGTCCAAGCCTGAACAATTAAATCATGAGCCTCGTGGAAGCGGTCGTGAGAGATGGTCGGGTTCAGACCAAAGGTGTGGTATTCCGCACCAATGCCACGAACAAAACCGCTGATCAATCGCCCCCCAGAGAGAACATCGATCATGGCGTGCTCCTCTGCCACAGTCAAAGGATGTTCACGCAACGGCAAAGCGCTGCCCAAAATTGCAATCTTGACTCGCTTGGTCCTCCTGGCCAAGGCTGACGCCATGACAATGGGGGATGGCATCAAACCGTAGGCCGTTTGATGGTGTTCATTGACGGCAACACCGTCAAAACCCAAAGGCTCAGCGGATTCGAGCTCATCCAAATAGCGGTTGTACAAGGCATTGCATTTGACGGGATCAAAAAAACGGTTGGGCAAATTGAGCCAAACAGTTTCATAGTCCTTGGTGGCTTCGAAATCCAAATCGGCATAGGACATCAGGTGAAAAAGCATTACTTTCATGATTGGGCAACCTTTGAAATAAAGTGGGTAACGAGCTCGACAAACTCTTCTGACTTTTCTACTTGAGGCAAATGTCCGCAATTGGGGTAAACACTCAATAGCGACTGTGAAATCAACTTTTGCAACGCATGGGCATAAGGCAAGGGCATGATTTCATCGTCCTCACCCCAAACCAATTGCACTGGCATCGTCAGACGATGCAACCATTTGGCGAGCATAGGATTGTGCAGTCGCGGCGCCCAAGCGAGCAAAGCACAGGTGTGTCGATTTTTGAGCGTGGTATCTTGATCCAGAGGATTATCAATGGCCCAAGCCACGAGAGCAGGATTTTTAAAGGTTTTTTGTGCTGCCTTCTCGGGTGACCACAAAAATATATCACCTGGCTGCGCTTCGGGGATCCGAATACCAGCAGCACCGATGAGCGTGAGCGAAGAAAATCGACTCGGCTGTCTGAGCGCCAACTCCATGGCGAGCCATCCCCCCAAAGAGCTACCAATCACATGGACGTGTTCCAAGTGAAGTTGATCCATCAAGTCCAAATAAAAATAAACCAAATCCTGCATGTTTTCGAGCCATGACGGCTCATCCGACTCACCAAAACCCGGGTGTTCTGGCACGATCACATCGAAGGACTTGGCAAGTTCAAACAAAAAGGGTTGAACCTTGGGTACCCCATTGGCGCCATGGAGATACAACACCACTGGGCCAGTTCCGTGGCGACGAAAACGGATTTTGCAACCCTTGATTGTTAAAAAAGTATCTTCAAACATACTCATGCTCCAAATAGAAAATTCTACACAATCCTCAAAACGCTTGTCCCTATAATCACCTGAAAATCAAATCCTATCTTAACCATGCCAACAACCAATGCACCTTATCGATTGCTTCCAGGCTATTTGATTCGCCGCGTCAACCAACTCTTGGTGGCCCAGTTTTATGAAGAAACCAGTGAACACCAGATCACACCGGTTCAATGGGTGGCGCTTTGCGCTACCCAGACCAATCCCGGCATGGACCAAATCACACTATCTAGAGACATTGCAATTGATACCTCGACCTTGGCAGGTGTCATTGATCGGTTAGAACTCAGAGGCCTCGTCCAACGAAAACCTTCGCCAAACGACAAACGGGTCAAGTTGCTTTTTGTCACCAAAAAAGGAGCTTCTCTTCTGACTAAAACCAGTCCAAAAGTCATTGCCTTACAAGACTGGCTGCTCTCGGCCTTGGCACCCAAGGAACGAAAAACATTTTTGAAGCATTTGCATCAACTCATCCTTGGTCATGAGCCAAGTGCGGCAGAAATCTTGGTTAAATCCAAACCGGTTGCTCGCAAAAATACTTCATCCAAAAGCTCTGTGACTTAGACTGAAACTTCAAGTGACTGTTGAATTTTCATATTGGCAAACTGAACAACTTGCTCGCCCACCAGCTTTAACTGCATCTCGGCTCCAGGCTCTATGCACTCACCTTTTTCGTTAAACAAGGGTGCGGAGCTGTTGAGAACGGCGCCCATCGGTGTTGGCCAACCTCGCAGAGCATGAACCATTGTGCGCAAATGGGTCACTGCTTGCGTCGCACCTTGCCAGCCGGCGCCACAACCAATCACCCCAACAGGCAACTCATCCAAATAAACACGGTCGCTTTCACGCAAATCCTCAATATAGTCGAGCGCATTTTTAATCAGTCCTGAAATACTGCCATGGTATGAGGGTGATGCGATGATCAAACCATCACAACGCCGCAATTGTGCGAGAAACGTTTTTGCTTTTTCACTGCGATCTTTGAGATGCGGAGCGTACATGGGAAATTCAAGATCTGCACCGCAAATCATGGCAACAACTGCACCACGCTGTTGGGCGGCATCCAAAGACACCCGCAGCGCTTTTTCGGACGTCGAACCCGCACGCGTGGTGCCGCCAAGGCCAAGAATGTAGGGTCGCTTGATATCGCTCATGTTTAAAAGTTGATCCGTGGCGAAAAGAAAATGTTCAAAATCGTTTGCATAATGATTGTACGTATACGCACGATTTTCCCAGATAGTCGCTTTAATTCCGATTATGGTTTACCCCAGTGATCACGGAAATTTATGGCAAGAACCCATGAAAGGTTTGATTCATCCTAAAGACCTAGGGTTTCTTCGATTAACAAATTAACCATAAAAAGATCCAATTAAGCAACCCCATTTACTGGAGCTTTCATGCGCATTGTGGCTACATCTTTATCCATTTTCACGTTGATCTCAAGCAGCGCTTTGAATCTCACCTATGCACAAAATGCCTATCCCAACAAACCCGTGAAAGTCATTGTGGCTGCGGCCACGGGTGGTGGCACCGACATTTTGGGCCGGATGTTTGCCCAAAAATTGAGTGAAAAATTCTCTCAACCCTTTGTGGTTGACAACAAGGGCGGCGGCGGCGGATCGGTCGCAGCAGACTTTGTGGCGAAGTCCGCAGGTGATGGCTACACCTTGCTAGTCACCAACGATCAACTCACTGTAGGGGCGAGCTTCAATGGAAATTTAACCTACGAAGTCATGCGTGACTTCGCACCCGTTGGCATCTTTGGACGCTCACCGGTGGTGGTCGGCGTCAATCCGGGCGTGAACGCCAACAACATGGATGAATTGATCGCCTTGGTGAAAGCCAATCCAAAAAAATACAGCTTTTCATCTTGCGGCTATGGCACACCCCTGCATTTGGCGGGAGAGCTGCTCAACATCAGCGCAGGAATCGACATGGTCCACGTACCCTATAAAGGATGCTCCCCTGCGTTGACAGATGTGGTCTCGGGTCAAATCCCCATTTTTTTTAACATGATGAACAACGTGTCGCCGTTTGCAAAAAGCGGCAAAGTCAAAATGTTGGCAGTCGCGTCCTCTAAAAGACTCGTGAGCTTGCCCAACTTACCCACCATTGCCGAATCGGGTTTTCCAAATTTTGACGCTTTCCCTTGGTTTGGCATGCTCGCTCCATCGAGCACCCCCAGACCCATTGTGAACCTGCTGAGCAGTGAGATTTTGGCCTTGGTCGAGAGTCAAGATATCCGTGAAAAATTAAAGAATTTGAGTTTTGAACCCACCCCTACCACGCCTGAGGCCTTCACCGAGATCATGAAAACGGATTTGGTGAGGTGGCGCCGGGTTGTCAAAGAAGGCAACCTCAAAGCGCTGGCCGAATAAAATCGCCCAGACTTCAACCCATTGATTCAAAGGTCTATCCATGACAGACATCCTCAAGCCCTGCCGCGTTGGCAACATTAACTTGAACCTGCGCCGCCAGGGCCAGGGGCGAGCTATTTTGTTTCTCCACGGCGCTGGTGGCGTTTCAGAATGGAGCCCGTTTTTTCAAGAGTTATCCTCCAACCACGATGTCTGGGTTCCGGATCACCCAGGTTTTGGTGTATCGGACAATCCACCCTTCATCAAAAACATGTCGGATTTGGCCATGTTTTATTTGGATTTTTTAGATGAACACGCCCCTCCAGACGGCTTTGATATTGTGGGTCACTCCATTGGCGGGTGGCTCGCTGCAGAAATTGCTACCCGCAACGCTCGACACATCCGAAGCATGAGCTTCATCTCCAGTGCCGGCTTGCGTCTAGAGGGATGCCCCATGGGAGACGTCTTTATATGGAACGCGGAAGAATCGATCAAAAATTTAATTTTTGATCCAGTAATTCAAGAAAAACGCCTCAACGCTCAACCCACGCTCGAAGAAGCTGAAATCCTGGTCAGAAACAAATTCACCTTTGCCAAACTAGCTTGGCACCCCAGACTCTTCAATCCCGATCTAAAAAAATGGTTGCACCGAATCAAAGTGCCCACCCAAGTCATCTGGGGAGAACACGACGGGCTCATTCCCAAAGAGTACGCCAAGATGTGGGCCGATGCGCTTCATGCGCAAGAATGTACAGTCCTTAAAGACTGCAGTCATTCACCCGTGAGTGAAAAGCCCGTGGAAACCGCCCAATTGATCAAAAACTTCTTAGGAAAATATTCTTCATGAAAGTCCTCAATTTCACTTTGATGCCTTATCGTGCCATGGATGTGCCCGCATCCAAAGCACACCGATCGGCTTGGGTGGTCTTGCCCAATACTTTTTATGACCCAGAAAAAGGCGCCCATGATTATGAAAGTTATATCGACTTGCTCGCCCAGTCCGAGCCCTTGGGGTTTGATGGGGTCTGTGTCAATGAGCACCACCAAACCGCCTATGGCTTGATGCCCGCCCCCAATTTGATAGCCAGTGCTTTGATTCAACGCACCAAAACCATCAAAATCGCGGTGCTCGGACGCGCACTGCCCTTGGTCAACAACCCCATCAACATTGCCGAAGAGTTTGCGATGCTTGACAACATGTCGCGCGGTCGCATGATCGCAGGTTTTGTGCGTGGCATAGGTGCCGAATACCACTCCACAACGGTCAATCCTTTTTACTCCCACGAGAGATTCCATGAAGCGCATGACTTGATCGTCAAGGCTTGGACCCAACCGGGGCCCTTTGCCTGGGAGGGAGAGCATTTCAACTTGAACTATGTGAATTTGTGGCCACGGGTTTATCAGCAACCCCACCCCCCAATTTGGATTCCCTCACAAGGCTCCATTGAAACCATCGAATGGGCTGCGGACCCATCGAGAAAATATCCCTTCTTGGTGACATTTTCTGCAAGAGAAGCTGTGATTAAGAATTTGCTGGCCTACAAAGACCAGACCCAAAAATATGGCTATGAAGCACAATCCTCGCAATTGGGCTGGGCCGCTCCAGTCTATGTGGCCGACACCGTGGAAAAAGCAATGCAGGAGTCGCGCGAGGCCATTGAAGCTTTGTTCAATGATTACTTGACCCTGCCCATGGAGATGCTCTTGCCACCGGGCTACACCTCGATCGAATCGCTGAAAAAGATCATCGCCACCAAAAAAGCCATCGGACGTGGTGGTTTTGGCGGGCCCAACCAACGTCAAACGCTCGAGCGCTTGATGGAGTTGGGCACTGTTTTGGTGGGTACCCCCGAGACCATTCTCAATCAAATTGAACAGGTCAAAGAAAAAACCAATTTGGGCAATTTCGTCTCGATGCTTCAGTTTGGAACGCTCAGCAATGAACTCACCCAAAGAAATCAAGCCAGGTTCGCTTCAGACATCATGCCCAAACTTCAAAAAATGGTGTGAATGCAAAAGCTCAGTTTGAGTAGGGTACTGAGCCCCTTGCTTGCGCAAGTTCGGTTTTAAGAGGCCAATCAAAACCGATAACCAACACCCGCGACAGCATTGACTGTATAGCCACTTACGTCATACGAATATTTTGCACTGGTGAACTCGGGGTCTGCTCCAATCACTTTATTGGATTTCATGGTGGTGTAGTCACCTTCTACAAAGAGGTAAGCCTGAGAGTTCAGCATGAACTTATAGCCGAGTCCCAATAGGTATCCTTTGAGCTTGGCATTGTCTCCCGAACCGTCATTGTTCACAAATTGAGCCATGGAGTAACCAAGCTTGGCATAGACTTCCCGCTCTGCACTCAAGTTATACGCTGGCATCAGATAGATGTTGTAACGATTTTTAACACTCGAGGTTGACACCGGAAAAACAAAGTCACCTCCCCCATTTTGCGCACTGGGTGCCGTGGATGCATCGATAAAGTTTCTCTTCTTTGGAATGGCATCAAGCCCAACGCCCAAAGAATACTCAGAACCCATACTCTTCATGTAGAGGATGGAGAACGGCACATCAAGACCGCTGGGACGGCTCACATTGGCATTCACACCCCAAGCACCTTGCGCCATATAGCCATTGCCATCCGCATTGAACACCTCATTGTTAACTCTGGCACTTGCAGCTTCATAGCCCATCCCAACTTGGAAGGCCAAGCCATTGAACTGGGATTGGGCATGTGTAGTCAAAGAGCAGAGCAATGAAACCCCCAAGACGACAAATGGAATTTTATTCATATTAACTTTCATAATAAAATGGAATTCCATTTCATTATAATTTCAATAAACGTAAATTCAGGCAAACAAACCCTAATCCTTGGTGTTTAAACTGATCTACCTCATTGAATCTCACATCAGTGTTCCCTCAGCCAAGGTGCAAATCTCAGATTGTCTTCACCCAGGGTATTGACACTTATCAGGAACTCACCACAGGTAAAATCAAATGCGAGGCATGGGTCGCATCGTGGTGAATTGTGTCTTGTCCCATTTTGTCTGGCCGGTAGTAATGCGGCCACAAGGCTTCGGTCGTTGGAGAGTCACCGTTCACAATTTCAAGGCGAATGCGGTGCCCTGCTTTGAACAAATAAGCCATGGGCTCGATGCTGATTTCAAAGGAATAAACCTCACCGGGCTTGATCGGCTCGGGGTTCACATGACTTTGCCTGGGGACCATCTCGGTGCTGCTTTTGGCATCCAATGCACGGTGTGAGGCTTTGAGCCAACCCCTTGAAACCAACTCCGAAAAAGGATTCAAGGTTTTGGCTCGATCGTCTGCAGACTGTGGGAACTGGTCGGATAGTTTGATAAAGAAGTCGGTGTCGGTGGACGTCGAAGACGCATAGAGCGTTAACTTAATTGGACCAGCGATCTCCAGGTCTTTTTGAAGAACATCGGTGGTGAAGGTGAGCACCCGTCTAGCCGAGTCAAAGCCACTTTGAGGACCAGTCGGACCAAAACCGACCACGCCTGCAACCCACCCTGGATTGGGATAAGCATAGGTCGTGGCAGCGTCATCGACTTGGGGTAAAAGTGACAAGCCACCGTCATTTAAAGACGTCACACTTGCAGAATTTTTAGAATTCAAAAAATAAGTCTTGTACTCGATGTTCTTGGGCGGCCATACATCAGACTCACGCATCCCCGTTTCGAGTGCAGCACGCACGGCGTATTGAACGTTGGGTCTTTGAAGATAATTGGTTTCTTTGCCCTTCAAGTAATGGTCATAAAAGGGCAAGAAAACCTCGCGGTGAAACTTCTCGCTGGCAAACTCTGCGGCGGCACCCCACGCATTGGGGACGCCCGACATTCTCAATTTTTTATCTCCTCTCGCCTTCAAGTATCCATCGATATTGCCACGGGTGTGCAACTGCATTTTGGACCACACACCACTGGAATACAAGGGGACCTTGATTTGATCCAAGAATTCCCAAGCCGAGCGCTCCCGCCAAAAATCATCAAATGTTGGATGGGCTGCCAACATCTGCGTGAGGTCGTCTTCTTGTTCACGAGAAGGACCTTGCGCTGGGAAACGATTGATGAATCGATTTTGATACCACCAGTAGCCTGGGAAAAAATCACAGGAAATACCGCCGTGGTAGACACCGGCACGGTAGGCATCGGCCAAACCATCATGGGCACCGATGCATTTGAGCGCCTTGGGAGCGGCTTTGCCCAAAAACCATTGCAGCATACAGTAGTAGGACTGTCCAATACTGCCCACCTTGCCATCTGACCAAGGTTGTGCCGACACCCACTCAATCACATCGTGCATGTCATTGGCGTCATTGTCGTCCATAAAACCAAAATGTCCACCCGAGCGACCCGACCCTCTTACATCCATGTGCACGTAGACATAGCCTTCGTTCA
>TBL_comb47_HYPODRAFT_10002234_pt1 | contig 24060 bp, 16 predicted proteins | sample TroBogypolimnion_40_FD_10682 | JGI IMG/M metagenome (IMG submission 10682)
TTTTCCCTGGGCCACGCCACGATCCACGCGATCACGTATACCCGCCCCGACCGGCCCGCCGTCCGCCGCACCGCCGAAATGGCTGGACGGTAGATGGGTCTCATCGCGGGCAGCGCCGCCGAAAAAAGCATCCAGGACTCCAAGGCGTGGGGCGCCCACGTGATCGGCTACCCCTCCAAACTGGCGGCCCTCCGGGGGCTCCACGACGGGGCCTGCGACTTTGTCTTCCTCGTGCAGCCGACGCAGACGACCGCTTCCGAGCTGGCTTGGGGGCTGCACCGGGAATTCGTGGAGGATTTTACGGTGCCGTTTCACATCGCAGTGCACCGCGGCGATGCAGCCAGGCTGGCGCACCTCAACGAGGGCCTCGCCCGCACCATGCGCAGCGACGCTTTCGACCGGATTTACGGCAAGTGGATCGGGCCGATCGAGCCGCGTCCGATAGAAGCCAGCCAGTTGAAACTCTACCGCTGGCAGATCGCGCTCGGCGTCCTGCTGGTAGTCGCCGCGTTTGGCTGGCAGAACCGGGTGGCCAGGGTTCGACGCCGCCTCGCCCGGGAACTGCTGCAAAAGGAGCGGGACCTGCTGGAGGCCCAGCGTCTGGGCGCTGTGGGCAGCTGGACCCTGGATGCCGCGACGAACAAAGTGACGTGGACGGAGCCACTCTACCGGATGTTCGGACTCGACCCCAGCCAACCGGCACCCGACTTCAATCGACAGGAACGCCTGTTCACGAAGGATAGCTGGCAAAAGCTCTCCGTCAGCGTGCGCCACGCGCCCGAACTCGGGCAGTCTTACGAGTTGGAGCTCGAAATGGTGGTGGCCGACGGAAGCATCCAATACATGTTGGCCCGCGGCGAAGCTGACCGGGATGACTCCGGCCGGATCGTCGGCGCGCACGGCATCGCGCAAAATATCACGGCGCGAAAGCTGAACGAGCAAAAGCTTCACCGCGTATCCCAACTTTATGCCGCCTTGAGCCATTGCAACGAGGCGATCGTGCGCTGCACGGACGAGCAGACCTTGTTCGAGGAAAGCTGCCGGGGTGCCTTCGAGATTGGCGGCATGGCCCTGGCCTGGGTGGGATTGATCGAAGCCGGCAGCGACCGCGTCAAATCTGCCGCGATCTTCGGGACCGGAAGCAGTTATCTGGAGACCACCGTCTCGCCCGACGATCCCCGCGGGTGCGGCCCGACCGAGTGCGCGATCCGCGAAAACCGCCCCATCTTCTGCCAGAATTTCCAGCAGGATCCGATGACCGATCCATGGCACCGGGTTGGCGCCGAGTATGGTCTCCGCTCGTCGGCCGCGGTGCCGCTGACCAGAAATGGCAAGGTGGTGGGCAGCTTCACCCTCTACTCGAGCGAGCTCGGCGCCTTCGACGACGCCGTCTCCACCCTCGTCATCCGCCTGGCGGGCAACATCAGCTACGCCCTCGACAATCTCGAACGCGAAGCGACGCGCAACCGGATCCAGGCCGCCGACCACCTCCAATCCGCCGCGCTGAACGCCACGATCAACACGGTCGTGATCACCGACCTGAAGGGGAACATCGAATGGGTGAACCCCGCCTTCACCAAATCCACCGGCTATACCGCCGACGAGGCGATCGGGCGGAATCCGCGCATCCTGAAGTCCGGGCACCAATCGCCGGCCTACTATGCCGGGATGTGGCGAACCATCATGGCCGGCCGGTGCTGGTCGGGTGAATTTGTGAACGTGCGCAAGGACGGCGCCCTCTACACCGAGGAAGTCACGATCACAGCCGTGCGGGACCGCACCGGCGCCATCGCGCATTTCGTGGCGGTGAAACAGGACATCTCGGAAAAAATTTCCCTGCAAAAACAACTGCAGGAGACCCAGCGCCTCGAGAGCATCGGCCTGCTCGCCAGCGGCATCGCCCACGACCTCAACAACATCCTGGCCCCCATCACGCTCTCGATGAGCCTGCTGCGGATGAAATATCCCAAGGAGAGCCACCTGCTCGACGTGACGGAGCAGTGTGCCCACCGCGGCGCCAACATTGTCCGCCAGGTGCTCACCTTCGCTCGCGGGACCGATGGCCGACCGGCGCCATTCAAGGTCGGGCGCCTCATCAAGGAGATGGCGCGCCTGCTGTCCGAAACGCTGCCGCGAAACATCACCCTGTCCTATGACCTCACCACCGAGGACGATTTCATCTGCGTCGATTCCACCCAGTTGCACCAAGTGATGCTCAACCTGGCGGTCAACGCCCGCGACGCGATGCTGCACGGCGGTCAGCTCACGTTGCGGATGAGCCAGCGCGCCGTGGGCGAGGTCGAGGCCAAGGAAAACCTCGGGGTCACTCCCGGAAATTTCATTGTCATCGCCGTCTCCGACACGGGCACGGGCATTGCGCCCGAGAACATTGACAAGATCTTCGACCCGTTCTTCACCACCAAGCCCCGCGGACAGGGCACCGGGCTGGGCCTGTCCACCGTGCAAGGCATCGTCCGCAGTTCGGGCGGTTTCATCAAGGTCCGCAGCGAACTGGGCCACGGCACCGAGTTCCAGGTGCATTTCCCCGCGGTGCCCGAGCCGACCGCCGAGGCGCCGTCCAGGAGCGCGCATCCCTTCACCGCCGGCCGGGGCGAACTGGTGCTCGTGGTCGACGACGAGGCCACCATCCTCGAGGTCACGCGCCTGATTCTCGAGCAGAACGGCTACACCTGCATGGTGGCGAGCGACGGCGCGGCCGCGCTGGAGCTGTTCAAGGCGAACCTGGCTCGCGTCAAAGTCGTGGTCATCGACCGGATGATGCCCGGCATGAACGGCGAAGCCGCCGCCAAGCTCATGCACGAACTGGCGCCCGGCATGCCCATCTTCCTGGCCACCGGCCTGGTCGGGGACAAGAATACCATGGACGATGAAGCCGCCATCCTTGCCGATGGCATCCGGGCGATCCTGAAAAAACCGTTCACCGAGGACAGCCTGCTCAAGGTCTTGCGCGACGCCCTCCAGCCCGCCGCCGACCGCAGCCGGTAGCTTGAACCTGACGGGTGGAGCAAACCGGGCGATTCCCGCCGGGGCTTCTGCGTTTGCAGGGGCGCTGTTTTCTGCTGCGATGAACGACTTATGAGTTGGGTCACCATCATCAGGGGCGCATTCTGATGAAAGCGGGCGATGCGCGGGGAAATTTTCCGGGCTCAGCCTTCCGCTGGGCCAAACCCGGCGTTCGAGCTTGGCTGCGTCACCTGGCAATCCCCTGCCTGATGGCCTTCTCCGCCGGATGCGGAACCGCGGTGGCGGCCGATCCGCCGGTGGGCACGGCGGCCGCGGCTGAACTTGAGCTGGCCAAGCAGGTCGAGAATCCGCTCGCCCGCGTCGTCAGCGTGCAGCTCAACGGCAACGTCAATTTCGACAAGGGCGCGTATGAGCGCACGCAGTCGCTCGCGAACTTCAGCGTCACCTACCCCTTCGACCTGCCGCGCCACTGGAACCTGTTCGTCAACTCCACGCTGCCTGTCATCGACCAGCCCGTCGGCGCCAGCGACCGCGTGCAGGGCTGCGGTGACACGGCCGTCATCACCCTGCTGTCCCCGCCCAGCTCCCAGCACTGGGTCTGGGGCCTGGGCACATCCATCGTCTGTCCCACCGCCTCCGATTCCACGCTGGGCCAGGGCAAATGGGAATTCGGCCCGGCCGCCGCCCTCGTGCACAACGAGCGCACGTGGGTCGCGGGCATCGTCGCCTCGCAAAGCTGGTCCATCACGGGCGCCAATGACCGCGCCGGCGTGAGCCGGCTGATCCTGTCGCCCTTTTGCACGTGGCATCTGAGCAAGGGCTGGTTCCTGTTCACTGCCCCTACCGTCAGTTCGGATTGGACCTCAAAGGCCAACCCCACGTGGACCGTCCCGCTGGGAGGTGGCGTCGGTTACATTGTCCGGCGGGGCAAGCACGCCGTGAATTTCGCACTGCAGGCCTACGACAACGTCGTCCGCGCCGAGGGCGCGCCGAGCTGGCAGTTCCGCTTCACCACCGGCTGGGTGTTTCCGAAATAGAGCCCTGACCCACCCGTGCGGCCCGGAACCGTCTCCCCGCGCCGCCGGCCGGGACCGCGCGCTTCGGCACCGCGTGATTATTTGCGCTGATTTCGCTTTTCCCCGCGGCGGTTGCTTCGCACGGTGACGCCTTCCCTTTGCGCTCCCTGCTGAAACTGTTTTCCCCCGGCCTGTGGATCGTGCTCCTGATGGCGGTGATCTCGACCGTGCTGGTCGCGTTGCTGCCGGTGAAGGCAAACCGCGGGATGCAGATGTGGGTGTTTGACGCCAACCATGCCAAGATCGCGGGTTTCATCGCGGAAGACTGGAACCGCGCCCACCCGGCAACGCCGGTGCAGGTCAAGCTGATCACCGGCGCCGCCCTCCAGACGCGCATGCTGAGCGGCTTCTACTCCGACACGCCCGTGGCGGACCTCATTGAAGTGGAACGCTCGATGATCGGGCAGGTTTTCGCCGGACCCGTGGCCGACGTGGGCTTCGTCGACCTGACCGGCCGGCTCGATCGCGAAAACCTGCGCACCGGCATCAACGAGCCGTCGTTCAGCCCATGGACGACCCGCGGCCACATCTTTGGCCTGCCGCACGATGTCCACCCGGTGATGCTCATGTATCGCTCCGACCTCGTCGAAGCGGCGGGAATCGACATGTCGAAGATCGAGACCTGGGACGACTACTTCCGCGTGCTCCGCCCGCTGATGCTCGACCTCGATGGCGACGGCCGTCCGGACCGGTATCTCCTGAATTCCTCGCCGACGTCGCTCTTCTACCACGAGGTCCTGCTGCTGCAGGCGGGCGGGCGGTTGTTCGACAACGCCAACCACCCAAAGCTCAACGAGCCGCTCAACGCGCGCATCCTCGCAAAAATGGCGACGTGGTATACCGGTCCCACGCAGGTCGCCGCCGAGGCGCCGATCGGGGGCCCGTCCGCGCTCCAACTCATTCGCGAAGGCTACGTGATCGGTCTGCTGGCCCCCGATTTCATTGCCGGGCAGATCCGGATGTCGCTTCCGGACATGGCGGGGAAATTCAAGTTTATGCCGCTCCCGGCCTGGGAAAAGGGCGGACGACGGACGTCCGTCCTCGGCGGCACCATGCTCGGCATCACCAAGGCCGGGGCGACCACCAGCACGGCGTGGGCATTCGCCAAACAGCTCTACCTCTCTTCTGACACCGCCCACCGCCTCTACGACGTCGCCCGCATCGTCACGCCGATCAAGGCCAACTGGAACCAACCCTTCTACGACGAACCCGATCCATTTTACAGCAACCAGCGCATCGGCCGGATGTATATCCAGCTCGCGCCCGAGGTGCCCGTGCGGCCCTCGTCACCGTATTATCCGATGACGCAGCAGCTGCTCAGCTCGGTGGTGATCCGGCTCTGTCGCTACGCGGACGAACACCGGCTCTACGACGGCCCGTCGCTTGAGCCCGAGGCCCAGCGCCTGCTCGATGAGGCCCAGCACAAGGTTGAGGCGCAGATCCACCGCAACGCCTTCCTGCGCGCCGACCGATGAAATCCTCCCGCCTGCATTCGCCGTGGACGCCATGGCTTTTCCTCGCGCCGTTCCTGCTGTCCTTCGGTGCGTTCATCGCCTGGCCCGCGGTGCGCTCGCTGATGCTGGCGTTCGAGCAGACCTACGGGCCGAAAACCACCGCGTTTGTCGGCACCGCCAACCTGCAATTCCTGGTGCACGATCCCTTCCTCTGGACCGCCGTGGGCAACACCGTCGTGTTCACCCTCGCCGCCGTCGTCCTGCAGATCCCCGTGGCGCTGGGCCTCGCACTGCTGCTCAACCGCTCCGACCTGCGCGGCCGCCGGTTCTTCCGGCTGGTCTTCTTCTCGCCGTCGATCGTCGGCCTCGCGTTCGTGGCGATCCTGTTCTCGTTCATGCTCGAGAAGCGCACCGGCCTCATCAACGCCTCGCTGCACCACCTGTTTCCCGCGTGGAACCCCGACTTCCCCTGGCTCGATCGCTACGTGATGCCGTCGCTCATCCTCGCCCAGCTCTGGATCTCGGCGGGCTTTTACATGGTCTACTTCCTCGCCGCGCTGCAGAACGTCCCAGGCGAGCTGCTCGACGCCGCGCACATCGACGGCGCCGGCGCCTGGCAGCGCTTCTGGCACGTCACGCTGCCGGAGATCCGGCCGGTGCTGAACATCATCCTGCTGCTCGTCGTCACGGGCAGCTTCCAGCTCTTCGACCTGCCCTACTTGCTCTACAACGACACGGCCGGCAGCGGCCCCGACAATCACGCCCTGACAGTGGTGACGTATCTGTTCCAAACCGGCTTCCGCAGCGGCGACCTCGGTTATGCCAGCGCGATCGGCTGGATGCTGACGCTCGTGCTGGTCGGTTTCGCCCTGATCCAACGCCGCCTCGCCCGGGCGGAGGAATCATGAGCACCCCGGACCACCGTCCCCTCCTGCGGCCCAGCACGCTGGTGATCTACGTGCTGCTGGCGGGCTTCGGACTGATTACGCTGCTGCCCTTTCTGTGGATGATCTGTGCGGCGATGAAGACGCAGCAGGATTTCTACACGTCACAGTTCCTGCCGCCGGGCAACGGCCTCTTTGGCGTCGCCTGGGACCATCTCTCGCTGTCGCAGTTCGTCCGCCTCTTCCGCGAGCTGCCCGTGCCACGGGCCATGCTGAATTCGGTTTTCCTCGCGTCTGTCGGCAGCCTGCTGGCCACCTTTTTCTGCGCGGCCGGCGGCTACGCGCTCGCCAAGTTCAAGTTTCCCGGTCGTGAGCTGCTGACCACGCTGATCCTCGGCACGGTCGTCCTCCCCGGCGCGCTGCTGCTCAGCCCCCGCTTCGAAACGTTGTATCACCTGCACCTCGTGGACCACTACCTCGGCATCTTCCTGCCCGCGGTCGCGCCGGCGTTTGGGCTGTATCTCTTCCGGCAGGCGATGGTGAACAGCGTGCCCAACGACATCCTCGAATCGGCGCGCATCGACGGCTGCGGCGAGGTGCGGATTTTCTTCACCATCGTCCTGCCCCTCATCCGGCCGATGATCAGCGCCTACCTCATCATCGCCTTCATCGCGCTGTGGAACGACTTCATCACCCCGCAGATCATCCTGCAGTCCCCTGAACTCCAGCCGCTCCCGGTCGCGATCTTCGAGCTGAAGGGCCTCTACGCCGCCGACTACAATCTGATCATGGCCGGCACCCTCGTCTCGATCGCGCCCGTGATGTTCCTCTTCCTGTTGCTGCAGCGCGAGTTCATCTCCGGCCTGACCAGCGGGGCTGTGAAAGGGTGAAGCACCGGAATTTTTTTGGGGGAGCCAGGAAGCCAAGAATCGATCCTTCCGATTCCTGGCTTCCTGGCTTCCCCCTAAAACCATCTGTAGTTCAGCTTTTTGCCCTCGAATTAAGAATCTGCACGTTTCCCCTGAAAATTATGAACGCCGCCCCGCGGCTTCGCGTCTACGATGTAGTCCTGGTCAGCCCCGCCGCGTCCTAACCCTCGCCCCGTTTCGCTTTATCCCATGAAACATCCTGAAGATTCCTCCACCGGTCCCGTCACCCCCGCCCCGCTCGTCGCCCAGAGCCTCGCCGGCCAGCGCGAAGCCGCCGCCGAGCGCCGCGCCAAATACCCGTATCGCTTCCCCGTCGACCGCCGCCAGCTCGGCGGCAAGTTCACCGTCAAGGAAAACAGCCGCCGGTTGCTGCGCTTCTTCTACTTCGAGCGCCGCCTGATGCATGCACTCGGCTCGTGGACGCTCACCATCCCCGACTACGAGGTGAAACTCGAGACCGGCCGCCACATTTTCTACCACGCCGACGCCGCCCGCTTCCTGCGCGAGCGCCTCACGGAGCAGGAATTCCGCCCGAAGGCCATCGACGCCTTCCGCGATGCCGAAATTGACCGCTTCATTGACGAGATGCTCAGCGCCGCTTCCCCCGCCGAACTGCTGGTCGGCGTGCACCAGGTGGTCGGCCGCGCGATCGCCACGACTTACCGGCACCACATCGACGACACGGACCAGGTGACCGATGTCCCGACGATCCGCTGCCTCCGCCGCATCCTCAACGACTACGAGCCGATGCTCGCGTGGGCCGACGAGGCGGTGGACGCCTACATCGCCGGCGGCGTGGAGGAAGCCCCGCTCTCTGCGTGGCGCTGGCATCTCTCGCGCCTGCTCGCCTCCATCGGCGGCATCACCGGCGCCGACCCCCGCGCCGAGGCGCCCAAGCCGCTGCGCATCGACACCAAGCCCTACGAGCGCGGCACCACGCCGATGCGCGATTCGCGCTTCGACACCTTCCGCCATACGGGCGACTACGAGAAGGCCGACGGCGCGCCGCGCTTCGACAAGGATTCCTACGAGGCGCTGCGCCTGCGCTTCATCCGCACCCAGCGCGACGAGGTGGACGCCATCGAGGCCTTCGGCACGTTCGTCTGGGATATCCGCTTCAAGGATTTCGACGCCGAATACGACCTCGCCCGCGTCACGTGGGACGAGGCGCGCCACACCGAGATCGGTCACCGCGCCATGCTCGCCTCGGGTTACGATCCCTACGAGCTGCGCAACCGCCTCACCAGCTCCACCTGCCGCGGCCCGATGGACCCGGCCTTCGCGATGGCGGAGATCAACCTCTTCGGCGAGGTCGGCGTCCTGAAGACCATCAACGACCTCATCGACACCGCCGCCAGCCGCAACGACGAGTTGCTCCGCCACATCTCCGACTACATCCGGGCCGACGAACGCACCCATGTCCGCAAGGGCACGCACATCATCGAGGTGATGACGACCCTCGACGCCAAGGCGCTGGAGTTGCGCACGCGCGAGCTGTTCACCGAGTGCCTCGTGAGCCTCGGCGCGATCAAGAAGGAAATCGATATGCAGACCCTCTCCCGCGAGGAGATCGAGCATCTGGTCGGAGAGTGAGCCGGCATTAAGCGCAAAGGCGCGAAGTCGCAAAGTCTGCGCAAGGCGAGTGTCGAACCATCGCGGGATGAATCGATCCTCGCCTTCTTTGCGTCTGCCCTTCGCGACTTCGCGTCATCGCGCTTAACTCTCCCCGCCGTGCTTGCGGCCCGGCCCGAATCGCCCTTACTCGGGGGCTTCATGGCCACCACTGTTTTCACCATCGCCAACCAGAAGGGCGGCGTCGGCAAGACCACCACCGCGGTCAACCTCGCCGCCGCGCTGGCCGAAAAAAAGATCCACACGCTGCTGATCGACCTGGACCCGCAGGCCAGCGCCACCAGTGCCGTCGGCATCGAAAAGGTGGCCGGCCGGAGCCTCTACGGCCCGCTCCGGGGCGAGGGCACCGCCTTCGAGATGATCACGCCCACCGCCTATGAGCACCTCGCCCTCATTCCGAGCGAGGAGGACCTCGCCGCGGCCGAAATCGAGCTGGCACAGACCGAAAACTACCTGATGAAGCTCCGCGGCGTGCTCGAGGCCATCCGCGCTTCCAACGGCTACCGCGTCATCATCATCGATTGCCCGCCCGCGCTCGGCATGCTCTCGATGAACAGCCTCGCCGCCGCGGACTGGCTGCTCATCACGCTGCAGTGCGAATACATGGCCCTCGAGGGCCTCGGCCAGATCCTGCGCAACGTCGACCGCCTCAAGAACGCCCACGTGAACGATGGCCTGCAGCTCGGCGGCATCGTGATGACCATGTTCGACTCGCGCACGAACCTCGCCAAGCAGGTCGTGGATGAGGTGAAACAGCACCTGCCGGACAAGATCTTCGACACGGTCATCCCGCGCACTGTCCGGTTGAGCGAGGCGCCGAGCTTCGGCCAGCCCATCTTCGCCTACGACCCCCACGGCCCCGGCGCCGCCGCCTACCGGGCGCTGGCCAAGGAAGTCATCGCCCGCTTCGGATTGGCGTCTCAGTAGCGAGGAGCGGGGAGCGAGCAGTCGCGGTTCCCCAATGTGATCACGCAAAGCCGCCAAGCCGCCAAGGAGTGCATGACCACTTTGCGCCTCTGCGGCTTTGCGTGACCCCAAACCCGCGCTTGCCCTGTCCGCCACCCGCTACTCACTACTCGCTACTTTCTCACCCGTGTTCACCGCCCTGACCAAATATCGCCACGCGTTCCTCCTCGGGCTGCAGAGCAACCTCGTCTATCGCGTCAATTTCGCGGTGCGGGGCTTTTTCTACATGTTTCACCTGGTGGTCGTATTCATCCTCTGGGGCGCGGTGTATTCCGGCGCGAAGGACATCGGCGGCTTCAGCTTTGGGCAGACGCTCACCTACTTCCTCGTGATGCTCGTGATGCAGTTCTTCGTCGGCGCCTTCAATGAGGACTACCAGATCAGCGAGGAAATCCGCAACGGCCTGATCAACCAGTTCCTGCTCAAGCCGATCAACTACTTCCTCTACCGGTTCAGCATCTTCGTCGCCGCGCGCCTCGTCACCGGCATCCTGATCCTGCTGCCGCTGCTCGTCACCCTGCCGCTGCTGCACGAATACATCACCCTGCCCCACGACTTCTGGCGCATCGGGCTGGTGGTGCCGGCCATGGCGCTCTCGGCGCTCATCCAATTCAGCATCGCCTACTGCTTCGGCATGATGACGTTCTGGTTCCTCGACATCCAGGGCTTCGTCATCCTTTCGATGGCCGTGGAATCCCTGCTCGGCGGGCAGATGTTTCCGCTCGACCTGCTGCCCGCGGGCGTCTTCCGCGTGGCGCAGTTCCTGCCGTTTTATTACCAGACATATTTTCCAGTCGCGATCCTCACGGGCCGCATCCACTCCCTCGGCGAGGTCGGGCAGGGCTTCGGCATCCAGATCGCGTGGGTCATCCTGTTGCTTGGAGTGAATCAACTGCTCTGGGCCCGCGGCCTGCGCCGCCACACCGCCGTCGGGGGCTGATGGAATTTTCGATTTTGGATTCTCGAATTTCGATTTCAATCTCACCAGCCACCATAACCATCCTCTGCCCAGCCCAATCGAAATTCGAAATTCGAAAATCGAAAATTCCATGACTCGCTATCTCCAGATCTGGCTGGCCAGTGCGCGCTACTCGGTGGCGCGCACGATGATGTTCCGCTTCGACTTCCTGCTCTGGGCCACCGTCGAGCTGTTCTGGATGAGCGTGAATCTGCTCCTGATCACGGTGATCTACGAGCACACCACGTCCATCGCGGGCTGGACCAAATACCAGATGCTCCTGCTCGTCGGCACCTCGCTGCTGATCCAGCGGTTCCTCATGGGTTTCTTCTGGAGCAGCATCTTCGAGATGGGCCGCAACATCCGGACCGGGTATTTCGACTACTTTCTCGCGCAGCCCGGCAACATCCTGTTCATGGCCTCGACGCGAAAGATCGACCTCGATGGCCTGATGAACTCATTCGTCGCCATGGGCGTCGTGGCCTACGCTGCGCATCGCCTCGGGCTGCAGCCCACGCTGCTGGACCTGGGCGTCTACTCCTTGATGATCTTCTCCGGCCTGATCATCCACTACGGCATGCTGGTGCTGTCCATCTCGATGACGTTTTGGATCACCAGTGCCCAAGGCGTCGAGGGCATCTACTTCACGCTGTCGGAGTTCTCGCGCCTGCCCAAGGCCGCCTTCAAGGGCGTGGCGAGCGTCGCTTTCGTGTGGGTGCTGCCCGTCGTCGTGGTCAGCAACGCGCCCGCTGAAACCCTCCTGCGCCACTTCCAGCCGCAGTGGGTCCTCGCCATCTTCGCGGCCGCCGTCCTTTGGGTCGGCGCGGCCGTATTCGTCTTCCACCTCGGCCTCCGCCGCTACTCCAGCGCCAGCTCATGAGCGACGCCCTGCTCCAGCTCCAAGGCCGCCTCGGCTACACGTTCCGCGACCCCGCGTTGCTGGCGCGCGCGCTCACCCATCCGTCCCTCGCCAATGAGCTGCCCGGGCTGAAGGAGGCCAACCAGCGCCTTGAGTTCCTCGGCGATGCCGTGCTGCAGCTGGTGCTCAGCGAGGAGATTTTCCGCCTCTATCCGTCCGAGCGCGAGGGCGTGCTCACCAACCTCCGCAAGAAACTCGTCGAGGGCCGCTTCATCGCCGAGCTCGCCCGCGAACTTTCGCTGGACGAATCCCTCCGCGTGCAACCCGCCACCCCCGAGCTCGCCCGCAGCCAGTCCGCGCTGGAGGATGCGTTCGAGGCACTCGTCGCGGCGATTTACCTCGATGCGGGCTACGGCCCCACGCGCGAGACCGTCCTCCGGATCTACGGCGACCTCGCCGCCCGCCTGGAAAAAACCCTGCCCGCCGACAATCCCAAGGGACGTCTCCAGGAACTCGTGCAGCCCAAGCACGGCAACAACGCCCTGCGCTACACCGTCACGAAGACCACGGGCGTCGCCCATCAACGCGCTTACCAAGTCACCGTGCACCTGCTCGACCGCCCGCTCGGCAGCGGTGCCGGCCCTTCCAAGAAAGACGCCGAGGAAGCTGCCGCGCTGGAAGCGCTGAAGGCGCTCGAGCCGGGATCCAATCCCTAATCGCGGAAACGCGAAGGGGCGGAAGCGCGGGATTGCGCTTTTGCCTTTGGTCGCCTTCCCCTTTCCGTTCTTCCGCGTTTACGCGATCTTCCGATGCCTGCCGATTCTCCGCGCCACAAGCTCACCGGCATCTGCCCGCCCGCCCGGGGCGCGGTCATCGCTGAGCTCGTGCGCCGCCAGCCTGCTCCGGTCTGGCTGGTCGTCGCGGAGGACCTGAAGACCGCCGAACAGTTGGCGGAGGACATCGCATTCTTCTGCACCGCCGCCGGCGGAACGCGGCCCTTGTCGGCCCTCGTCTTTCCCGAATCGATGCGCGACAGCCGCGACATGCGCGAGGCGTTCGCGGCCTCCAGCGAGCGGGTGACCGTGCTCTCGCGGCTTCGCGCCACGCGCGCGTTGGCCACCGCGCCGGACACGCTCGTGGTCACCACCACGCCCGCCGCGCTGCTCCAACCGGTGCCCGCCCTCGAGGAATTCTCGGCGCGGGAGTTCACGCTCGCCCGCGGCCAGAAGCAGTCGTTCCAGGGCCTGCTCGAGCACCTGCAGCAACTCGACTACGACTCCGAGGCCGTGTGCGAGGCGCCCGGGCACTACGCCATTCGCGGCGGCATCATCGACGTCTATCCCGTCACGGCCAACCAGCCCTACCGGCTCGATTTCTTCGGTGACGAGATTGAGGAGATTCGTGAATTCGACCCCGTCACGCAGCGCTCGGGAGCCAGCGTCGCCACGATCACGCTCTCCGCCTCGCCGCGCGTTCGCCTCGCGGAGTCAACCACCGGCATCGCGGACTACCTTTCGCCCGGCACGCAGCTGGTCTTCGTCGAGCCGGCCTCGCTCGAGGAGGAATTCAGCTCGTTCGCCCAGGAAGGCAGCGCCGGACTCGCGCCGCTGCTGGACCGCTGTGCCGGGGCGTTGGGCGTCAGCGATCTCGATGAAGCCAGCGCGCTGTTCGACGGCGCGGCGGACGAAGTGACGTGGGACTCGGAAAGCCTCGCCCACCACCGCACCTACCCCGAGGGCGCCTTGGTCGCCCAGGAGCGGTTGCAGGTCGAAGAGGACGCGCGGCTGAAGTTCCTCCTGCAAATTGCCGCTTGGCGCAAGGCCGGCTACGACATCGCCGTCGTCGCGTCGAAGGAAGGCGAAGAGCTGCGCATTCGGGAAATTCTCACGGAGAAAACCGCGCTCAAGCCCATCCGCCCGCGCTTCCTGCGCGGCGCGTTGAACGAGGGTTTCCGGGTTACTTTTCGTCCGGGCGCGACGCTCGGTTGTTGGGCGGGGTCTCCTGACCCCGCCACTTCCGCGGTCCAACCAAGGCGGGGCCAGGAAACCCCGCCCTACATCCCAACCGGTCTCATCGTCGTGACCGAAACCGAGATCTTCGGCCGCCAGCGGCAGCGACGCCCGTTGCTGAACCCCCGCGCCGTGGCCCAGCGGGCACAGATTGACCAGTTGCTCGACTTTTCGGAACTGGTCGAGGGCGACTTCGTCGTGCACCTCCAGCACGGCATCGCGCTCTATCGCGGCCTCACGAAACTCGATACCGCACAAGGCCTGCGCGAGGTGATTTCCCTCGAATTTGACGACCACGTGACGCTGCACGTGCCCCTGCAGGAGTCGCACCTCATCAGCCGCTACGTCGGCCTGAGCAAGACCAAGCCTCAGCTCGGCCGCATCGGCTCCGGTCGTTGGGAAAAGGCGCGCAAGGCCGCCGAGCTGGCCACCATCGACCTCGCCGCCGAGCTCCTGCGCATCCACGCCGCGCGCGAGGCGCAGCCCGGACATGCGTTTTCCGCCGACACCACCTGGCAGAAGGAATTCGAGGCGTCATTCCCGTTCACCGAGACCCGCGACCAGCTCAAAGCCATCGCCGAGACGAAGACGGACATGGAAAACACCCGCCCGATGGATCGCCTCATCTGCGGCGACGTCGGTTTCGGCAAAACCGAGGTGGCCATTCGCGCGGCGTTCAAAGCCGTCCAAGGTGGTCGCCAAGTCGCGGTGCTGGTGCCCACCACGGTGCTGGCGCAGCAGCACCTCAACACGTTCCGCGAACGCATGGCGGGCTATCCGATCGCCGTCGAGATGATCAGCCGCTTTCGCACGCCAGCGGAGCAGAAGAAGATTCTCACGGCCACTGCCGCAGGTCAGGTGGACATCCTGATCGGCACGCACCGACTGTTGCAGCGCGACGTCCAGTTCCGCGATCTCGGCCTCGTCGTGATCGACGAGGAGCAGCGTTTCGGCGTGAAGCACAAGGAGCGTTTCAAGGCCATGCGCGCCACGGTCGACGTGCTCTCGATGAGCGCCACGCCAATTCCCCGCACGCTCTACATGGCCCTCACCGGAGCGCGCGACCTCAGCGTGATCGAGACCGCACCGACCAACCGCCACCCGATCCAGACCATCGTCAAGACCTACGACGAAAAGGTCGTCCTCGACGCCGTTCACCACGAAATCCGCCGCGGCGGGCAGGTGTTTTACCTGCACAATCGCGTGCAGACAATCGACCTCGTCGCCGCCCAGTTGCGGAAATTGCTGCCCGATCTCACCATCGGCGTCGGCCACGGGCAGATGAACGCCCACGAGTTGGAGGAAGTGATGACGGAGTTTGTCGCCGGCCGCTACCAGATGCTGGTGTGCACCACGATCATCGAGAGCGGGCTCGATATCCCGAACTGCAACACGATCATCATCGAGGGCGCCGACCGATTTGGATTGTCGCAACTTTACCAGCTCCGCGGTCGCGTCGGGCGTTTCAAGCACCAGGCGTACGCCTATCTCCTGCTCCACCGGCATACCCGGTTGCTCGACGTCGCCCGCCAGCGGCTGACTGCGATGCGCCAGCACACGCAACTGGGCGCGGGTTTCCGGATTGCCATGCGCGACCTCGAGCTGCGCGGTGCGGGCAACCTCCTCGGCGCCGAGCAAAGCGGCCACATTGTCGGGGTGGGCTTCGAGCTCTACTGCCAGCTGCTCCGCCAGTCGGTGGCCCGGTTGAAGGGCGAAAAGACGGCCGCGGCCATCCGCGCGAGTGTGAAACTTGACTTTGTCTTCATCGGCGAAAGCCCCACGCCCGCCGGCGAGCCCGTCCGCGGCCGCCACGAGGACAGCTACACCGCCCTCAAGGACGCCGAGGACAAGGCGGGCCACACCGAGGTGGAGCGGATCCAGGCGCGCATCCCCGCCAGCTATCTGGGAGAGAGCCGGTTGCGCATCGATTTCTACCGCAAACTCGCCCTGGCCGACACCCTGCCCGCCTTGAAACAGATCGAAAACGACTTGCGGGACCGGTTCGGCAAGTTCGGCGAGGAAGTGAAGGCGCTCCTGCTCGTCACGGAAGTCCGCATTCGGGCGGAACAAAAAGGCATCATTTCCGTCGAAACGGAGTCCAGCCGCTTGAAGTGCCTGCGCAATACCGGCCGCCGCGATGACTGGGTGCAAGTAGGCACCCGGTTTCCAAGGTTGACCGCCCCCCGCCCGCTTCTACGGTTAAGGGAAATAGTCTCTTTTTTGAACAACCTGCCCAATCCATGATGTTCGGTCGCCGTCTCACCCTCACTCTCCTCGCTGTCGGACTCATTGCCGCCGCCCGCGGGCAGTCCGGCGCCAACGACGGCCTGAACATGCGCTTTGCCAACGGCATCGCCGCCATCGCGGAGGACAAGGTCATCACCGTGGATGACGTCCGCCGCGAAATCAGCCCGCTCATCCCCCAGCTGCAGCGCGAAGCCCGCAACGAGAAGGAGTTCAACGAGAAGCTCGAGGCCCTCCAGGATGACGTCATCCAGCAGCTCATCGACCGCGTGCTGATCGTGAAGGAATTCCGCAAGGACGAGAAAAAGCACATCCCGGAAAGCTTCGTCGACAACCGCATCGCGGAGATCGAAAGCGAGCAGTTCGACAACGATCGCTCGAAGTTCCTCGCCTACCTGCGCGGCCGCGGCATCACGCTGCGCGACTACCACCGCGAGGTCGAGGAGGACATCATTTACCAGTATATGCGCCAGCAGCAGCGCAAGACCCAGACCGTCATCAGCCCGGTGCGCATCGAGACGTTCTACAAGGAAAACAAGGACCGGTTTTACCAGGAGGACAGCGTGCACCTCCGGCTCATCCAGTTCACCCACGCCAACGGCGAATCCGACGCCGACCTCCAGGCCAAAGCCGACGTCGTGCTGGCGCGGCTGAAAGCCGGCGTGAAGTTCGAAGACCTCGCCAAGGAATTCAGCCAGGATTCCCGCCACGCCAAGGGCGGCGACTGGGGCTGGGTCAAACGCTCCGATTTCCGCAAGGAATTTACCGACATCGTCTTCAACATGAAGAAGGACGAGTGTTCCCAGGCCGTGGTGCTGCCGGAAGGCGTCTTTCTGCTCTATGTGCAGGACCGCAAATACGCCGGCATCCAGCAGCTCGACGACGTCCGCGACCAGATTGAGCGCCTCCTCGCCCAGCAGATGGGCCAGATTAGCCAGGAACGCTGGCTCGAGCGCCTCCGCCGCAACGGCTACGTGAAGCACTTCTGAGCGGGGCCTTGCCGCGAGCGTTCAGGCGTCAGCTGTCAGCGATCCGTCGCGCGGCCCGGCAAGGTCTGTTGTTGCTACGAGCGTGAGCGAGTGGACAGTGGGCCATCGCCGCTCGCTCATGCTCGCCGCTACCAGAGCGACCATACGGCGGGACGAACCCGTCGTCGGCCTTACTTCTTCACCGCGATCTTCTCCGGCGGATTCTTCGCGTTCGGGCAGGAGTCGATCCAGACGCCCTGCGGACGCGCCCACTCGGCGGCGTTGGCGATGACTTTGCGGACGTTCTTGTCGAGGTAGGTCGGGTACGTTTCGTGGCCGGGACGGAAATAGAAGATCTTCCCGTTGCCGCGCCGCCAGCAGCAGCCGCTGCGGAACACCTCGCCGCCCTCAAACCAGGAGATGAGCACCTGCTCCTCGGGCGCGGGGATCGCGAACGGCTCGCCGTACATTTCCTCCTGTGGCAGCTCAAAATACGTGTCCAAGCCTTGTGCGATGGGGTGACCCGGATTGCACACCCACAGGCGTTCCTTCTCGTCAGCCTCGCGCCACGTCAGCGAGCAGGTCGTGCCGAGGAGGCGCTTGAAGATTTTCGAGTAGTGTCCCGAGTGCAGCACGATCAGGCCCATGCCCTCGAGCACGCGCTTCTGCACGCGGTCCACGATCTCGTCGCTGACCTTGTCGTGCGCCATGTGGCCCCACCACGTCAGCACGTCCGTCGCGGCCAGCCGCTCGACGGTCAGGCCGTGCTCGGGCTCCTGCAGCGTCGCCGTGGACACCGCGACCCCGGGCAGCAGCTCGCGCAGCCCCTCGGCAATCGCGGTGTGCATGCCGCGCGGGTAGATGGCCGCGACCTTGGCGTTCTTGTGCTCGTGGACGTTCTCGCCCCAGACGGTGACTCGTAGAGGATTCATGGTTGGAACCGGGATATTGGGCGGTTTCGGAAAATGTGTCCAAGCGAATCCGGCCGGGTTTTCCCTGTTGCCGAAACTGGATTCAGGCCGCGCGTGCCAGTCTTAATCCACTCGCTCACGCTCGTAGCTACTATCGCGGCAGAGTCCCGTAGCTACGAGCGGGAGCGAGTGGCTCCCACCGCAACGCGCGGCTCAACCGCCAGCGAACTTTGTCGTCATTTCGGAAAAAAGACGGCGCACACGTGGGAATTCGAGCCGCGGGCAGCCTTGCTCGTCACCGCTCCAACCTTCCTGTGGCCGACCCCGCCGAGTATCCTGTGCCGAATCGCCTGCGGGAGATGGCCGCCGGCGAGCGACCACAGGAAAGGTTGGAGCGCCTCGGCGCCGGCGCGCTCAGCGACACCGAATTGCTGGCCATGCTGCTGCGCAGTGGCACCCGCGGGCAGGACGTGATGACCCTCGCGACGCGGCTGCTGGCCGAGGCCGGATCCCTTGCCGGGCTAATGGCCTGGCGCGCCCCGGAGTTCCGGGCGCTCCGGGGCATCGGGCACGTCAAGGCCCTGCAGTTGATCACCACGATGGAAATCGCCCGGCGCGTCATCGGCCAGCAGGCCGCCGACGCGCCCATCCTCAACCGCGCCGACCTGGTGGCGGCCTATTTCCTGCCCTTCAGCTTGGGACTCGAGGTGGAGAAATTCTGGGTGCTCTGCCTGAACCGGAAGAACCGGCTGCTCAAACGCGTGGAGGTCACCTCCGGCACCGCCACCGCCGCCCTGGCCCATCCTCGCGAGGTCTTCCGCGAGGCTATACGGGAGGCCGCGACGGCGGTCGTTTGCGTCCACAACCACCCCAGCGGCGATCCTGCGCCCAGCGCTGCCGACCTGCAGATCACCCGGCAGCTCCGGGAAGCGGCCAAAGCCGTGGATATCGACCTGTTGGACCACGTGATCCTTGGCCGCACCAACGCAGATCCCACTGGGCGAGGCTTTTACAGCTTCCGCGAGGCGGGGTTGATTTGAGGGGGATGGGGCCGGGAATCGGCCAATCGCGCGAAATGAGGCGTATTCAGGTATGCCGCCCTACCTCGTCCCGCCGTTGGCGGGACTTCGAAGGGCATTCTTCGCGCCCCGTCTATTCCCCAAGCGCACGCACCTCCTGTTCTGGAGGTGGCCGTGCCATTCGTAGCCCGAAGGGCGAAGAATGGTAGGACCTGGATTCGAACCAGGGAAGGCGTTAGCCAGCAGATTTACAGTCTGCCCTCGTTGGCCACTTGAGTATCCTACCAAATGGGGAGCGCGAAAACTCTCGGCTCACCCCGCTTTGTTCAAGGCTTTTTTCAGCGTCGCGTTGCCGGCCCCCTCTCCGCTTGCTGTCCTGGCACCCCGGCCATGTTCACCGACGCGAAAGAGATACTCTCGGACTTCCTCGCCCGGGGCCTGCTGAACGACCTGCTCACCATCGGCGGTTTCGTCCTCGCCCTGCTCCTGGTCGCGCGCCTGATGAGCCAAAAGAAGGCCCCGGCGAACACGTTTGCGTGGCTGCTGGTCATCGTGCTCCTGCCCTATGTCGGGGTGCCGCTTTACCTCATCTTCGGCGGACGCAAACTCCGCCGACTGGCCGCCCGCAAGGCTCCCCTCACGCCGCACCTGACCCATTCGCCCGCCACCGCCTCCGCCTTCGCCACGCAGCCCGTCGCCCATACCATCATGTCCAGCGGCGCCGGCGCACCCGTCGCCGGCAACCGGCTGAAACTGCTGACCACCGGTGAGGATACCTACGCGGCCTTGGTGAAACAGATCCGCGCAGCCCGCCACACGATCCACATCAACACGTTCATCCTCGGACGCGATGACACCGGTCGGAGCCTCGTGCGGCTGCTGGCCGAACGTGCCCGCGAGGGCGTCAAGGTGCGGCTGCTGCTCGACGCCGTCGGCTGCATGTTCATCCACCCGAGCTTCCATGCCGAACTGCGCGCGGCCGGCGGCGAGGTGTGCAAGTTCATGCGGGTGCTGCCCTTCACCTCGCGCGGCTCGGCGAATCTCCGCAATCACCGCAAGATCGCCGTCTTTGACCATGCCATCGCCATCGTCGGCGGGCACAACCTCGCGAACGAATACATGGGGGCGACGCCCTTCCGAAAACGCTTTCGCGACCTCGGGGCGCTGATCGAAGGACCCGCCGCCACGTTGTTGAACGAGGTCTTCATCGCGGACTGGTGCTTTGCGAGCCGCCAGTCCCCCGAGTCGCTCCGGCCCGGTGCCCGCATCGATTCGGCGGCGGACCGGGGCCCCGCTGAGCTGCAGGTCGTCGCGAGCGGCCCGGACGTGCCCGGCGATCCGCTCTACGAAGGCATTATCTCCATGATCCAGGAGGCCGAGCAAAGCATCTGGATCGTCACGCCCTATTTCATTCCCGACGATGTGTTGCTGCGCTCCCTGATCGTGAAGGCCCGGGCGGGACGCGAGGTCACCCTGATCGTGCCCGAGCACTCCAATCACCCGGTGACGGATTTCGCGCGGCGACACTACATCCGGGAGCTCTGCCTGGCCGGCGGGCGCGTGCTGCTCTTCCAGCCCGGCATGATGCACAGCAAGGCCGTCATCGTGGACGACCGCGTCGGCCTGCTGGGTTCGGCGAATTTCGACCTGCGCAGCCTGTTCGTGAACTTTGAAATCGGCGTGGTGGTGCACACCTCGGACGAGGCGTTGGCGATGAAGGCGTGGGCCCGCGCGCAGGCGGAAAGCTGCCGCGAGTTCGTGAACCGAAAGCGCCCGCACCGCCTGTGGACCGGCATGCTGGAGGACTTCAGCCGGCTGCTGGCGCCGCTGCTCTGAGGCCCACGCGCCCAATTCTTTCCGCGGATTACACTGATCAACGCGGATAATTCAGGTGCAGATCGGCATGACCGAACAATCCGAGGGCCGGGAATTCATCCGCGTTTATCCGCGCCATCCGCGGAATATCCGGAAGACCGAACTCAGGCCATTGCGCTGGCGAGCTCGAGCAAGTCGAACGCGTGGCGCACCTCGTGCCGGATCTCGGCCAGGGCGGCGCGGGCGTGCTCAACCTTGAGGTCCGTTTTCTCCGAGTATTCGGCCTTGAGGGCCGCCCAGCGGTCGCCGAGTTGATGCAGCTTGGCTCCGGAATTCTGCAGCAGGAGGCGCATGCGCCCCTGCAGCGGCGTCACCTGGCAGGCCAGGCGCTCATCGAGTCGACGGCGCGCCTCCGACAACTGGAGCAGCAAAATCTTTTCCTCGGACACCCGGCGCAGACCGGACACGAGGCGGACGCGCTCGAGCGTCCAGATCGACCACTTGGTCGGATCCCACTGCCACCACTTCACGCCGTTGCGGTAGTCGTGCTGAAACTCGTGGTGATAGTTGTGGTAGCCCTCGCCAAACGTGAACAGCGCCATGATCCAGCTGTCGCGCGCACTGCAGCGGTCCGAATAGGGCCGGCTGCCGATGGTGTGGCAGAGCGAGTTGATGAAAAACGTCATGTGCTGGACGACGGTGACGCGCGCCACGCCCGCCAGCAGGAAGCCACCGAGGGCACCCACGGCGCCCGCATGCAGCCAGCCCAAGCCGGCGGGAACGAGAAAGCCGAGCACCACCGCAATCGGGACGTAGAAATCCGACTGGAACCGCAGCAGCGGGTCCTTGCGGAGGTCGGCGACGTTGTCGAGCGGCGGCTCCGGATCGAGTTTGAAGAGGATCCAGCCCATGTGCGCATACCAGAATCCCTGCGTGATGTCGTAAGGATCCTCCGCGCCATCCACATGCTTGTGATGCCGGCGATGATCGGAAACCCAGTTCAATGCGGCATTCTCGAACGCGGCGGCGCCAAACATCAGCGTCAAAAGCCGCACCGGCCAGCGGGCCTCGAAAGCCTTGTGCGCAAACAGCCGGTGGTAGCCGAGCGTGATGCTCAGGCCCGTGGCGGCGCAGTAAAACAGGAACAACCCGGCCTGAAACGCATCCACATGGTAGTGCCAAAGATACCAAGGCACAGCGGTGATCGTCACGACGGCGGTACCAATAAGGAACGCGCTATTGGTCCAGTTGATGCGGGCGGCGGGGAGACGGAAGGGCACGACGCATTCGACTGGAAATCACGCGCCGGAGCAAATCCAATCGCAGAAATTTTGACGTGAAAACACGTAGCCTCGCGACGGATTTCAGCGCGTTTTGCCGACGGCCCGCAGTGCGTCGAGGCGATCCAAATTCTCTCTCGCCCGCGGGAAGTCCGGCTGCAGCCGGAGCGCTTGCTCGATCTCTTGCTGCGCCTCGTCCAGCCGCCCCAACTCCATCAACGCCATTCCGAGAAAATTATGCGCATCGGCGAAATCCGGGCGGATCCGGACCGCCGCGGTTAAATGCTCGGCCGCCTCGGACCAGCGGTGCAAATCCGCCAGCGCGTGGCCCAGGTTGAACTGGGCGATCAGTGAGCGCGGATCCAGCTCGACGGCCGTCACGTAGCGCGCGACGGCTTCCTCGAGCCGGCCGCTGCGCGCGAGGAGATTGCCCATTTCCTGATACAGCAGCGCATTGCGGGGCTGCAGGCGCAGTGCCGCCTCGTAGTGCCCCATCGCCTCGGCGGTTCGGCCGGCCATCGCCAGGGTGCCGGCGAGCGTATGCTCGGCATCGGGGAAGTTGGGCTTCAGCCGCAGTGCGGCCTCGTATTGCGCCAGCGCCGGCTCCAGCTGCCTCTGCTGGAGCAAAGCGGTGCCGAGCACGTAGTGCGCCTCCGCAAAATCCGGCTTCAACCGCACGGCCTGCTCCGCCTCCATCTGCGTCTCCGCCGGCCGGTTCAACTGCAGCAGCACGCCAGCCAGGCTGTAATGCGCCTCCGCGTAATTGGGTGAAAGAGCCACCGCCGAGGCAAATTGCTCGCGCGCCTCCTCGAGTTTGCCGAGCGCGGAGAGCGCCGTGCCGAAATTCATCCGGGCGCGCGGGTTGTCCGGCTGCTCAGCCACCGTCCCGCCCCACAGCGTCAACGGATCACGATAATCGCGGTTGCGCTCCGCCGTGCCCCACCCCGCGATCACCGCGACCACGACCCACGCGACGAGACTCCGACCGCCCAGCCAGCGATAACCGCCCGCCACGGCCAAAACGACCAACACCGCCAGCGGCAGATACATCCGGTGTTCGGCAATCGTCTGCGAGATGAGCGGCACGATGCTGGAACTCGGCGCGAGAATCGCGAAAAACGAAAAGGCCAGAAACCCGAGCACCGGGCGCCGCCAGAGCGCCCAGAACGTGCCTGCCACCAGCGCGACCAGCACCACTCCCTGCAGCCACACGTCGCCCATTCGATGCACCACCCCGGTCCCGTAGTCGACCACGAGGGGGCTCGGCCAGACGCTGAGGCGAAGATAGAGGATGATCGCCCGGCATTGCGTCAGCGCGTAATCCCACGAACTCACGCCCAACCCGAAACCCACCACCCCGCCGCGCTGACTCCACCGCGTCATGAGCCAGCCAAGAAACAGCCACGTCCCGGCCAGCCCGAGATACATTTTCCACCGCGCCCGCCACGCTGCGGCGAAGCTCCCCGACGCAAACGTCCGGTCATACAGCAGCACGAGCAACGGAGCGGCCGCCATCACTTCCTTCGTTGCCATGCCGAGCAGGCAGATGACGACGGTGAGCAGCTGCCACGGCCCGGGTTTCGGCGAATCCACGCTCCGGAGGAAAGTGTAGAACGTGAGGAGGAAAAAGAGTCCCATCAGCGACTCGGTCCGCTGGACGACGCACGTCACCGATTCCGTCTGGAGCGGATGCAGCACCCAAAGCAACGCCGTCACCGCCGCAATCGGCAGCGCCATCGTGCCGAACTCCGCGCGCAACGCCGGCCGCAGCAGTGTCCGCCGCACCACGCCCAGCAGCGTCAGACCCGCGAGCGCGTGGATGAGCGTGTTGAAAATATGGTAGCCTTGGACGTTCAGTCCGCCGAGGGCGTAGTTGATCGCCAGCGACAGGTTGATGATGGGGCGGCCCACGACGCCCGTCACATGATTCGGCGGCGAGAGCACGTCGGACAACGGCCACAGCTGCCGGATCGTCGCGTTGTCCGTGATCGATTTCAGGTCATCGAACACGAACGGAGACGAGAAGCTGTTCGCATACGCCAGCCCCGTCGCCAGCACGATGACCGCCGCC
>TBL_comb47_HYPODRAFT_10002235_pt1 | contig 24057 bp, 26 predicted proteins | sample TroBogypolimnion_40_FD_10682 | JGI IMG/M metagenome (IMG submission 10682)
AGACCTGAAAGATCCGGCTGCCCACGATTCCCGCTACCGGAGATCCGGCCGGTGCCGCCCGGCCAAACAGGAGAAAGAGATGTTCACCGTTGCTGACATTCGCACTATAGCCATTCAGATAGAGAAAAACGGGGAAGAGGTCTATCGCCAGGCAAGTACTGCTGCAGAAGACCCTGATATTGCCAGGATTCTTGCCCGTTTGGCCGAGGAGGAGAAGGCCCATGGCCAATGGTTCGGGCGAATAGCCTCCAGCAGGACCTTGACAGACGAAGAACTGAAAATTGAGGCCATGGGCGCGTCGCTGCTTACCGATATGATAAAGGGAAACGCCTTTCTTTTGGAAAAGAAGGAGCTTGCCCACGCCAATACAGTGGATGAGGTCATTGCCAGGTCCCGGAGTTTTGAAGAGGATACTATTCTCTTCTATGAATTTCTGCTGGGCCTTTTAGATGATGAGGAATCTTCCAGTCAAGTTAAAAGAATCATTGATGAAGAGCGGAATCATATAATCCAGTTGGAGGGTATTGAAGAGCGAAGCCGTCTCCTTCATTGCGGAAAACCCTGACTGGAAAAACGCTGCATACCTTCCTCGATATTTCCTGATCGCCCGGATGGGACGGGATGCACACTGGCAAGAAAAAAATACACTACGTCCTTCCCACTGTCGGCTGCCTGAAAAATGCCTGGATCATCTCTTTTTCCTGTAGCATCTGCTGAACTTTTTACCGTATTCCACCTTCCCCGAGACCTGCCTGCATCTGAAACAGCCTGCCGGAAGCCACAGACGAAGAGAGGCTGGGGCAGGCAGAAAATCCTTGCCTCTTTGTGTGTTTTCAGGGTATTTACATCGGTCACAGGGGAACGCTTCATCCTCCCCTGTGCTCTTTCCCCGATAGGGAATTTTCGACAAACATACGGCATCAGCATGGGAATTATCTCAGAGCGTGACGGAAAAAATCAGGAGCATAGGTTGTGAAAATCAGTGATGAATCGATGTGGCTGTCCGGTAACGAAGCCATCGCCCTGGGGGCCTTTGAGGCAGGGGTGAAAGTGGCCTCCGGCTATCCGGGCACACCATCAACAGAGATATTGGAAAACCTCTGCCGCTATGACGGGGTTTATACCGAATGGGCTCCGAACGAGAAGGTCGGTCTGGAGGTTGCCATGGCGCTTCCTTCGCCGGAGCCAGAGCCCTTGCCACCATGAAGCACGTGGGGCTGAACGTGGCCGCCGATCCGCTCTTCACCGCCTCCTATACAGGCGGGCGCGGAGGCCTGGTGGTGGTCACCGCCGACGATCCGGAGATGCACTCCTCGCAGAATGAGCAGGACAACCGGAACTACGCCTTTGCCGCCAAGGTGCCGATGCTGGAGCCTTCGGATCCCGCCGAGGCCAAAGAGTTCCTGAAGCTTGCCTTTGCCCTCAGCGAACAGTTGGACACGCCTGTCCTCTTCCGGATTACCACCCGCGTCTCCCATGTGAAAGGCGTGGTGAAAAAAGGAGAAATGGAGGCCTCGGCTACAGCTATAGGCATTGAAAAGGTCCCCGGAAAATTCGTGATGCTCCCGGCTCTGGCCCGCAAGCGGCGGGTGGCAGTCGAAGAGCGGATGCTGAAGTGCCGCGATATGGCCGAAATCCTGCCCTGCAACCGGGTGGAAGAGGGGACTTCTAAACGCGGTTTTATCACATCGGGCGTCTCCTATCTCTACGTGAAAGAGGCCTTTCCCGATGCCGCCGTCCTGAAGCTCGGCATGTGCTGGCCCTTGCCGGAGGCGAAGATCCGCGCTTTTGCCGCCTCGGTGGAAGAGCTGTATATCGTTGAAGAACTCGACCCCTTTCTGGAGCTGCATATTAAAGCCATGGGCATTGCCTGCCACGGCAAGGATCTGATCCCCAACCAGGGAGAGCTGAACACCGCCATTATCCGCTCGGCCATCGATCCGTCACAGGCGCCCGCTCTGTTCCCCGCAGTCGATCTGCCGCCCAGGCCGCCGAACATGTGTCCCGGCTGTCCGCACCGCGGCATTTTCTTTAATCTGGCAAAGTTGAAGGTCTTCATCTCCGGGGACATCGGTTGCTATACCCTGGGCTTTCTGCCGCCGCTGTCGGCTTTAGACTCCACAGTCTGCATGGGGGCCTCGGTGCCCATCGCCCACGGCATGGCCAAGGCCCTGGGAGAGGGTGCGCATGATAAGATCGTCGCCGTCATCGGTGACTCCACCTTCATGCATTCGGGCATCACCGGTCTGATCAACACCGTCTATAATAATTCGGCCTCCACCCTGATCATCCTGGATAACCGGATCACGGCCATGACCGGCCAGCAGCAGAATCCGGCCTCGGGCTGCAACATCAAAGGGGATCCCGCCTTCGCCATTGATATCGAAGCCCTGTGCCGGGCTGTGGGCGTCAGACACGTCTTCGTGGTCAACCCCCATAAGGTGCCGGAGACCAGGAAGGTGCTGGAGGAGGCTATCGCCCTGACCGAGCCGTCTGTGGTCATCTCCCGCGCCCCTTGCGTGCTGCTGCCGGAGATGAAGGTCAGAAAGACCGTGACCTTCTATACGCAGCAGGACAACTGTGTCGGCTGCATGTCCTGTATCCGTCTGGGCTGTCCCGCCATCAGCTGGACGGCCTTTGCCGAGGGCGAGGCCGAGGCCAGGGGGTATAAAAAATCCCAGAAAGGCATCTCCAGGATCGACGAGATCCTCTGCAATGCCTGCGGCCAGTGTGCATCACTCTGCAAATTCCATGCGATTACCCAGGAGGGGGAGTAATGAGAACAACAGGAAATATTCTCTTCTCGGGGGTTGGCGGCCAAGGCATCCTGCTGGCCAGTGAGATCACCGCTTACAGTCTGCTTGCAGCAGGCTTTGATGCCAAAAAGAGCGAGGTGCACGGGATGGCGCAGCGCGGCGGTTCGGTGACCGCCCAGCTTCGCTATGGCGACAAAGTGTACTCTCCTCTGATCGAGCCGGGCCGGGCCGATATTCAGGTGGCCTTCGAGATGATGGAGGCGGTCCGGTATCTGCCCTATCTGCATAAGGACAGCAGGGTTATCGTCAATACGCAGAAAATTCTGCCTCCTTCAGTTGCCACAGGCAAGACGGCCTATCCCGAGGCGGTTCTGGACAACCTGACAGGGCACGGTATATCGGTGGTGTGCGTCGACGCCTTCGGGCTTGCCCGCGAGGCAGGCGAGGTGCGGACGGCCAACATCGTGATAGTGGGCGCCCTGTCGGTGTTCCTGCCGGTAGAGGCCGCCGTCTACGAACAGGTTATCAAAACACGGGTGCCGGAGAAATTCCGCGAGGTGAATCTGCGGGCTTTTGCGGCTGGACGCAAGGCAAGTTCATAGAGTTCAAAGTGCTTTGGGGGCAGCTATGAAGACATTATATTGGGAAGAAGAGATTGAGACCTTGCCAAGGGTTGGGCTCGAATCAATTCAGTTGATACGGTTGAAAAACCTTGTCGCCCGGGTTTACAGGACTGTTGCGCCCTACCGGCGCAAGATGGAGGCGGCGGGGGTCAGGCCGGAGGATATCCAGACTCTGGCCGATTTGCGCAAGCTCCCCTTCACGGTCAAGGACGATCTGCGCGACAATTATCCCTTTGGCCTGTTTACGGTGCCCATGGAGGAGATTGTCCGGGTCCATGCCTCGTCCGGGACCACAGGCAAGTCCACGGTGGTCGGTTATACCCAGAAGGATATCGAGACGTGGGCCAATGTGATGGCCAGGGCGCTGACCTGTGCGGGCGCCCATAAGGGCGACATTGTCCATAATGCCTACGGCTACGGGCTTTTCACCGGCGGCCTGGGAGCCCACTACGGGGTGGAGCGCCTTGGCGCCACCGTGATTCCGGTCTCAGGCGGCAACACCAAGCGCCAGATCACCATCATGAAGGACTTCGGCTCGACGGTGCTGCTGTCCACTCCCTCCTATGCGCTGAATCTGGCCGATGCCATGGACGCGGTGGGGGTCGATCCCCATTCCCTGTCGCTTCGGGTCGGGATCTTCGGGGCCGAGCCCTGGAGCGAGAACATGCGCGAGGAGGTGGAGCGCAAGCTGAACCTGAAGGCTGTCGATATCTATGGCCTTTCCGAGGTCATGGGTCCCGGGGTGGCAATGGAATGCCTGGCTGCCGACCGGGGCATGCACATTTTCGAGGATCATTTTCTGCCCGAGGTCATTGACCCGGACACGGGAGAGGTCCTGCCGCCGGGAGAGAAGGGGGAACTGGTCTTTACCACGCTGACCAAAGAGGCCTTCCCGATCATCCGCTACCGGACCAAGGATATATCCAGGCTGATCTACGGCCAGTGCAGCTGTGGCAGGACCTTGGTGAGGATGGAGAAGGTGACCGGCCGCACCGACGATATGCTGATTATCCGCGGAGTCAATGTCTTTCCGTCCCAGGTTGAACACGTGCTGATGGGCGTTGAGGGGGTTGAGCCCCACTATCAGATCCTGGTCGAGCGCGAGGGGAATCTCGACACCATGACCATTCAGGTCGAGGTCAGCGAGACTTTATTCTCCGATGAGATCCGAGTCCTGGAGAATCTGTCTCGAAAGATCCAGGTGGAGATCAAAGATCTGCTGGGGGTCACCTGCAAGGTGAAGCTGGTTGAGCCGAAGACTATCCAGCGCAGTGAGGGGAAGGCCCAACGGGTTATTGATAAACGAAAAATCTGATCAGTTTCATCCGATTTTTTTTGCACGACACGTTGTATTGAAAGCTAGTGATAATTCTGATTCCAGGAGATGACCATGCGCGTAGAACAGATAGCGGTATTTTTGGAAAACAAATCGGGACGGTTGGCGGAGATCACCTCTATACTCGCCCAGAACGATATCAATATACGAGCGTTATCCGTAGCAGACACGGCCGATTTCGGGATACTTCGTCTCATCGTCGATAAGGTGGAAAAGGCGAAAGCAGCACTGAAACAGAACGGGTTCACCGTCGGGAAGACCACTGTCATCGCCGTTGAAGTTCCGGACAGGACGGGAGGGCTGGCGGGAGTCCTGAAGGTCGTTGAAGGAGCCGGATTAAATGTCGAATATATGTATGCTTTTGTGAATAAGACCGGAGAGGATGCGGTGCTGATCTTCCGTTTCGATGAGATAGACAGGGCCATCGAGGTCCTCCAGGGCAGCGGTTTTACGATCCTGACCGGGGAACAGATCTGCGCGCTCTAAGATACCACTCAAAACCCATACACTATATCTGAGGGACGACTATGAAAAATACTGGAATGGCATTATGCGTTGCGGCGATCATCTGTCTTTTGGCGGTACCGGCCGTATGGGCAAAGGATGAAATTCCCGTCGGGGCGATTCTGGCCGTCACCGGACCCGCCTCCTTTCTTGGCGGCCCCGAGGCCAGGACCCTGGAGATGCTGGCCGACGAGCTGAATGCCAATGGCGGGGTCAACGGAGCAAAGCTCCCATCATCATCAAAGACACCGGCAGCAGTCCCGAGAAGGCCGTTTCTTTTGCAAAACAGCTGATCGAAGAAGACCATGTCGTGGCGCTCCTCGGGCCGTCCACCTCAGGCGAGACAATGGCCGTGAAGAAGATTGCCGAAGATGCCAAGACCCCGCTGCTTTCCTGCGCATCGGCGGAGGTCATTGTCAACCCTCTGGCATCCTATGTCTTCAAGGTGCCGCAGAACGATTCCTTTGCCGCTGAGATGATCTTTCAGGAGATGAACAGGCAGAAGATTTCTCAGGTGGCCATGCTGTCCGACAATACCGGCTTCGGTCAGGCCGGCAAGGAACAGGTGGAAAAGATTGCGCCCCAATACGGTATCACGATCATTGAAAACGAGGTCTACGACAAAGGGGCCACGGATCTGTCCGCCATCGTGGCCAAGTTGAAGGCCGACCCCAAGGTCCAGGCCGTGATCAACTGGTCTATCGTTCCTGCCCAGGCCATCGTTGCCAAGAACATGCGCCAGGCCGGGTGGAACGTGCCGTTGTTTCAGAGCCATGGGTTTGCCAATATCAAATATGCGGAGGCGGGCGGAGCGGCCTCTGATGGAATCATCTTTCCGGCCGGCCGTCTGCTGATAGCCGGACTTTTGCCCGACGGCCATCCTCAGAAGGCCCTGCTCGTCAAGTATGTCCATGACTACGAGACAAAATATAAAGAGAACGCCTCCACCTTCGGGGGGCATGGCTACGATGTCTTCAACATCCTGGTGGCAGCCATTAAGGCTGGCGGGACCGATCGCGACAAGATCCGCTTGGCCATTGAGAATATCAGAAATTTCCCCGGAACCGGCGGTGTCTACAATTTCTCACCGACGGATCATAACGGGCTTGGCATCGACGCCTTTGAAATGATGACGGTTAAGGACGGCAAGTTCGTGCCTTATAAGAGATAAGAGACCGAACCCTCAATGGGGCGCCGGGATCTGGCTTTCGGCTTTTTTTTTTGCAACGGGCGGAAGGGCGGAACATCCCCGCCGTTTTCAATATTTGGTTATGATACGTCCTTCAGTTCCATGACACTTGAGCTTTTCATCCAGTATCTGTTTGCCGGGATCACCTATGGCAGCATCTATGCCATAGTGGCAATCGGTTTCAATATTATCTACAACACCACAGGAATCATCAATTTTGCCCAGGGCGAGTTCGTGATGCTGGGCGGTATGATTTCCATATCGCTGCTGTCCTTCATGCCCTTGCCTCTGGCGATCATCCTGGCGGTCGCCGTCACCATGGCCATCGGCGCTCTGATAGAGATTGTCTTTATCCGCTGGCTCAAGGAGCCAAGCGTGTTGCGGCTGGTCATCATCACCATCGGCATCTCCATGCTGATCCGGGAGGCGGCCCTGTACCTCTGGGGCGAAGGCGTTCGCTCCCTGCCGTATTTTACCGGAAACGCCATCACGGCGATGAGTGTGCTGGGTGCCAGGATTTCGCCGCAGGTGCTCTGGGTGGTCTGTACCTGCGGGCTGATGGTGCTGGCCCTGACGTTTTTCTTCCGGGTAACTCCGGCAGGACGCGAGATGCGGGCATGCGCCGCCAACCGCAAGGCCGCCATACTGTGCGGCATCAATACCCGCAATATGGTAACCCTTTCTTTTATGTTGAGCGCAGGCATCGGGGCCTTGGCCGGCTGCATGATGTCGCCGATCACCTATACCCAGTACGATACAGGGACCGGGCTCGCCATCAAGGGATTCACCGTGGCCATTTTGGGCGGTCTGGGCAATTCGGGCGGGGCAGTGGCGGCGGGGCTGCTGCTGGGGATCATTGAGGCCTTCTCGGTTTCCGTTGTTCCGCTGGCATTCCAGGATGTCATTGCCATAGCCATCCTGCTGATTATTCTCTTTGTCAGACCCAACGGACTGTTCAGCCCCGGAGAGGCTGCCGGTTCGAGGACTTTTTAGCCATGAAGCGGACGCTTTCCCTTTTCCTTCTGATGACGGCGGTGGTGGCCGTGCATCTGCTTTGCCGCTGGACCGGCTCACTTTTCTATCTGACGCCGATCACGATGTCCGCCTACTATTCGCTGCTGATCATCGGCCTCTGCGTGGTGATGGGCTATGCGGGGCAGATTTCCCTCGGGCATGCCGGTTTCTTTGCCATCGGCGGATATCTGTCCGCAGCCTTGACCACCAGGAATCTGGCCGGTTTCCAGGATGCTCTGCCTGTCAGGCTGCTTGATGCGGCCGGCCTGCTGGTTGCCGGAAAGAATGTTTACGGCGCAGCCCAGTTGGTGGTGACGCCGTGGGCGGCCTGCGTGGCGGCAGTCCTTGCTGCAGCCCTGATAGCCTTGCTCATCGGTATCCCGGTGCTGAAGCTCAAGGGGCACTATCTCGCCATGGCCACCCTCGGATTTGGGATTATCGTCTCCAAAATAGCGATGGCCGTGCCCTATTTTGGCGAGGCGGACGGGATTTCGGAGGTGCCGCCTTTCCGGCTGCTGCCGGGGTTGAGTGTCGCGGGCGGGTCAGCCCATCGTGTCGCCAATTACTATATTGCCTGGACCTTGGTGCTTGTAGGAGTTCTGCTGCTTCAGAACCTGATTCACTCCCGTGTCGGAAGGGCCCTGCGGGCCATTCATGGCTCGGAGCGGGCTGCGGACTCCATCGGGGTGGATACGGCTCGGTATAAACTCAATATCTTCGTGCTTTCTGCAGTCTTTGCAGCAATCGCCGGGGTCTTCCTGACTCATTACAACGGAGCGATCGGGCCGTCGGAGGCGGGGGTGATGAAATCGGTCCGCTACGTGGCCATCGTAGCCGTGGGAGGCATGGCCCATATATGGGGGGCCCTGATCATGGGGACCATCCTGAATTTTCTTTCCCTGCGGGGAGTGTTCGGGACCTATGACGATGCCGTTTTCGGAGCCATATTGGTTCTCATCATGCTCTTTTCTCCGGACGGTATCCTGCGGATGGGGATTGTGGACAGGCTGCGCAGGATTGTGACCCGCCGCAGGGGAGGGGATTGACGATGGCCCTGCTGGAAGTGGAGAATCTGTTCAGGAGTTTTGGCGGCCTGCTGGCGGTGCAGGATGTATCCTTTACCGTGGAAAAAGGCCAGATCAAGGCGGTGATCGGACCCAACGGGGCAGGGAAGACCACCCTCTTCAATCTGATTTCGCGGGCCCTTGCCCCGACATCGGGAGCGGTCCGATTTGACGGCTGCGATCTTCAAGGGAAAAAGCCCCATCAGGCAGCCTCCCTGGGGATGGCGAGGACCTTCCAGAATATCGAGATGTTCTCAGGGATGACCGTGCTCGAAAACGTGATGGTAGGCTGCCATGTCCGCAGCCGGTCGGGTTTTCTCGCCTCCATGTTTGCGCTGCCCGGCACCCGTCCCGAGGAGAGGGAAATCCGGAAGAAATCCCTTGCGCTTCTCGACTTGCTCGGGGTGGCGGATCTGGCCTGCAAGGATGCCGCCGGCCTGGCCTTCGGGCAGCAGCGGGCGGTGGAATTCGCCCGGGCCCTGGCAATGGAGCCTCGTCTGCTGCTGCTTGACGAACCGGCCGCCGGCCTGAATATCTATGAGACCGCCGAGGTAGGACGCCTTATTATGAAAATCCGCGAGATGGGAATCACTATTCTGCTGGTCGAGCACGATATGTCGCTGGTCATGGATATCTCCGATGAGATTGCCGTCCTCAGTTTCGGTCAGCTTATCGCCCATGGCTCGCCAAGGATGATCCAGCAGGACCCGGAAGTCATAAAAGTCTATCTGGGGGAGTAAAGCAAGGCCTATGCTGAAGATTCGGAATCTGGAGGCGGGATACGGCAAGTTGAGGGTGTTGAAAAACATCTCCATGCATGTGGACTCCGGCGAGATTGTCACTATCATAGGGGCAAACGGTGCAGGGAAAACGACGCTTTTGTCCGTTATCGCAGGACTTTTGAAGCCAGTGGGCGGTGAGATTGACTTTAAGGGCCGGAATCTGCGGACCCTGTCCGCCTCCCGAATACCGGCCTTGGGCTGCGTGATGGTGCCGGAAGGCCGCCAGGTCTTTTCCTCCATGTCGGTGGAGGAAAATCTGCTGCTGGGGGGGCATGTGATAAGGAGAGAAGGAAGCCGGGCCCTGCAGGAACTCCTGCAGCAGCAATATGACCGCTTTCCCATCCTCCGCGAGCGTAGAAAACAGCTTGCCGGTACCCTTTCGGGGGGCGAGCAGCAGATGCTGGCCATGGGCAGGGCCTTGATGTCCAGGCCGTCTCTGGTGATGATGGACGAACCGTCCACCGGGCTTGCCCCGCTCATCATCAAGGGGATTTTCGAGATCATTGTCCGCCTGCGCCAGGAGGGCAACACAGTGCTGCTCATCGAACAGAACGCCAAGGCAGCGCTGGGGATTTCCGACAGGGGCTATGTCCTGGAGACGGGAAAGGTGATCATCCAGGGGCCGTCCCCGGATCTGCTGGAGAACAGGGATGTCCAGCGGGCCTATCTGGGGCGGGATAAAATTGACGAGGAACGGCGGTAAAACAGGAAAAATTGGCCTTGAGGCTGTTTTTATACTACAGTACGAAGGGCGCGAGCTTGAATTGCTGATTGTGAATGCCGCTCTCAACATCCATCATCTTCATCGGATACACAGGATGACGTGGATATTAAATTCAATTTACAGAGTATTTTTAACTGAAAATCATGTTTTGGGAACCGGAAAAAGAATGTCTGTCCAGAGATGATCTGGAACAGCTGCAATTGGAGAGGCTGCAGTCCACCCTGTACAGGGTTGGGACGCATGTTCCTTTTTATCGTAACAAATTCAACGCATTGAAGGTTGATTTTGAATCTTTCAACTCGCTTGACGATCTGCGGAGGCTTCCGTTTACGATGAAGCAGGACCTGCGCGACAATTACCCATACGGCCTGTTTGCGGTGCCGCTCAGGGATATTGTCCGGGTGCACTCCTCTTCGGGAACCACCGGGATGGCCACGGTGGTGGGCTATACCCGGAACGATATCAAGACATGGTCGAATCTCGTTGCCCGCATCCTCTGCTGTGCCGGGGTCACCGCCGATGATGTTATCCAGATCGCCTTCGGCTATGGCCTCTTTACCGGCGGCTTCGGTCTGCACTACGGGGCGGAACGGCTGGGCGCATCGGTCATCCCGATCTCGTCGGGCAATACCAAACGCCAGATCCAGATCATGCAGGATTTCAAGACCACGGCCCTGGTCTGCACCCCGTCCTATGCGTTGAAGATGGCCGACGTGATGATGGATATGGGCATCAATCCCCATGGTCTGTCCCTGCGATACGGCCTTTTCGGCGCCGAGCCCTGGTCCGAGGCCATGCGGGCCGAGATCAACGAGCGGCTGGGGATCAGAGCGTCGGATAACTATGGGCTCTCCGAGGTCATGGGGCCGGGCGTGGCTGGGGAATGCCAGGAATGCAACGGCCTGCACATCAATGAAGACCATTTCCTGGTCGAAGTCCTGGACCCCAANACCCTGGAACCGGTGGCCCCTGGCGAGATCGGGGAGTTGGTCATCACCACCTTGACCAAGGAGGCCTTTCCGGTGATCCGTTACCGGACTCGGGATCTGACCCGGCTTCTGCCNGGTCCCTGTCCCTGCGGACGGACCTTGACCCGGATGAGCCGGATACTGGGGCGTACCGACGATATGCTGATCATCAAGGGGGTCAATGTCTTTCCGACCCAGATCGAGGCGGTCCTCTTCGATATCGAAGGGACTGAGCCCCACTACCGGATCATTGTCGAGCGGGAGAATAATGAGGATAAAATCACGGTGATGGTGGAGGTTGTCGAATCCATCTTTTTTGATGAGATGAAAAAACAGCGGGCCTTGATCGAGCAGATCAAACGCCGGCTTGTCTCGGAGTTGGGGATTCATGTCGAAGTCAAGCTGGTGGAAGAAAAAACCCTGGAGCGTTTCGACGGCAAAGGCAGCAGGGTCATCGACAAGCGGCGGCTGTAAATGTAAGGCAGTCTCAAACTCAAATTCTACCCTGTAAGGGATTTTTCTATGCGCAGCGACAACCGTGCCCCGAATAGTCTTCGTCCCGTCTCCATCGTTCGGGATTTTCAGCCCCAGGCGGATGCCTCCATCCTGATCAAGATGGGCAATACCCATGTGGTCTGCGGCGTTTCCGTGGAAGAGGCCGTTCCCCCCTTTCTCAAAGGGAGCGGTCAGGGATGGATCACCGCCGAATACGGCATGCTGCCCTGTGCCACTTCCACCCGAAGCCGCCGCGAGTCGGTGGGCGGCAAGTCGGGCCGGACCCATGAGATTCAGCGTCTGATCGGCCGCAGCCTCAGGATGATGGTGGACCTGGCCGCTATCGGAGAGAGGACCCTGCGGATTGATTGCGATGTGATAAACGCCGATGGCGGCACCCGCACCGCCTCTATTACCGGGGCTTCTCTTGCCGTGCGTAATGCGCTGGGCAGGCTGGTGGTTGACGGCAGGCTGGAAAAGATGCCGGTCATCATGCCCGTTGCCGCCATCTCGGCGGGTGTGGTGGACGGGGTGCCGATGCTCGACCTTGACTACGCCGAGGATTCAAAAGCCGAAGTGGATGCAAACTTCGTCATGACCGGCGACGGCCGCTGGATAGAGATCCAGTCCACCGCTGAGGGTTCGCCTTTCTCCGATGAATCCTTCCAGGCCCTTTCAGCCCTTGCCCGCAAGGGGATCGAAGAACTGTTCGATCTCTGGTAAAAGGAGGTGCGGGCATGCCGAGGGAGACGTGCCGTGGTCAGGAGACCATCAGGGTGATCCTGGGCAGGTGCTGGCCGTAAGGCTTGCTTAGCCCTGCCATGGCGGTTACCCCGCTGTAACGCCGGTACATTACGTCCTTCGCGGCAGGGCGGAGATTGTTGAAGACCAGACCGAAAACTATTTGCATTCATATCTCCTGCACGGATATAATAAATCAGAGAAACCAATAGAAATGGAACGTATTCCGGGAAGCTGATTGCCAGGGAATGTTCTTTTTCCCTTCAGCATCGTCCTTCCCCTTCCTGTTGTAGCGCTATCCTCCTGCAGTCAGGAGTCCGGCAAAATCTGCGCCTGCCAGGGCCTGTCAGAAACCTCTCGGCGAGAACCTGTCGCCTGTTGTCTTTCCGCTCATGTACAAAAAGGAGAGTCCCTATGAAAAACGAGGGGGTGCATCCCGAAAGCGGTGGCAAGGAGTCTTCGAAACCCGTAGAAGATCATCGGCTGCGTCTGGTGAATCGGACCATGCAGCTGTACAGGAACGAGTCCCATGCCTTAATTGAGACGCTGCATGCCGTTCAGGAATCCTTCGGATATCTGGAAGAGGGTGTCCTGAAGCATGTCGCGAATACGTTGAAGGTCCCGCTCAGCAGGGTCTATGCGGTGGCGACTTTCTATCACTCGTTTACCCTGAAGCCGCCGGGAGAGCATACCTGCGTGATCTGCCTGGGAACGGCCTGCTATATCGGCGGATCCGGGGCGATCATCGATGCCATCCATGAAGAGGTCGGCATCGCCTCCGGTGAGACTTCGCCGGACGGCAAAGTCTCGCTGCTGGTTGCCCGGTGCCTGGGGTCCTGCGGACTGGCCCCGGCAGGCGTCTTTGACGGTGAGGTGACCGGTAAGCTGAACTCGGCGCACGTCCTTGAGACCATAGGGAGGTGGCGGACTCATGAATATTGAAGATCTGCATCAGATTGCCAGGATGGAACAGACCCAGCGGGAGGGATTCCAGCACCGGATCAATGTCTGCGTTGCGGCGGGATGCCTGTCCTGCGGCAGCGGCCAGTTGAAAGAGGCGCTGGAGAAGGAGGTCAGCAGACGCGGGCTTGACAACTGGTGCAAGGTCAAGGGGGTCGGCTGCCTGGGGCTCTGCACTGCAGGCCCGCTGGTCTCTCTGGAGACAGCCGGAACCTATTACCAGAGCGTGAAGATCTCCGATGTCTCGGACATTCTGGAGGCCCTGGGAGGCAAGCCCGTCAGCCGCCTGGTCTGCCCCGTGGATACGGCTTTTTTTCAGCGTCAGGTCCGGATCGTCTCGGAGAACTGCGGCAGGATAGACCCTGAGCGCATCGAGGAGTATATGGCGGAATCCGGCTACGAGGGCCTCTCTCTTGCCCTCAGCCAGATGAGTCCGCAGGAGGTGATCGAGGAGGTCTCCCGCAGCGGTCTGCGGGGTAAGGGGCGGGGCCGGCTTTCCCACCGGATTGAAATGGACCGCCGTCTCCAAGGCGGCCGGTCCGACAAAATTCATCGTCTGCAATGCCGATGAAGGGGATCCCGGGGCCTTTATGGATCGCTCGGTGCTGGAAAGCGACCCTCACCGGGTGATTGAGGGCATGACCGTAGCCGGGTATGCCACCGGCGCAAGCCAGGGCTTCATCTATGTCCGCGCCGAATATCCGCTGGCCGTCAAGCGCGTGCGGCTGGCCCTTTCCCAGGCGGAACACATGGGGGTGCTCGGAAACAACATCTTCAATACCTCCTTCAACTTCACTATCAAAGTCCGTCTCGGTGCGGGAGCCTTCGTCTGCGGCGAAGAGACCGCACTGATCGCCTCTATCGAAGGGCGCATGGGGCGTCCCCGCCCACGGCCGCCATTTCCGGCCGAGTTCGGCCTCTGGGAGCATCCGACGCTGATCAACAATGTGGAAACCTTTGCCAATATTCCACCCATCATCCGGAAGGGAGGGCGATGGTTTGCAGGCATTGGCACGGAAAAGAGCAAAGGGACTAAAGTCTTCGCGCTGGCCGGGAAAATTATAAACACAGGGCTCATCGAAGTCCCCATGGGGACGCCCCTGCGTGATATCGTCTATGATATCGGCGGCGGCATTCCCCAGGGCAAGCGCCTGAAGGCAGTGCAGACCGGTGGACCCTCGGGGGGATGTATCCCTGAGCGGTTTCTGGACATGCCCGTTGATTACGAATCGCTGGCCAAGGTCGGCTCCATCATGGGATCGGGCGGCATGATCGTGATGGACGAGACGTCCTGCATGGTGGATGTGGCCAGATTTTTCATGGAATTCTGCAAGTCCGAATCCTGCGGGAAATGTGCGCCCTGCCGGGTTGGGACGAGGCAGATCTACGATATCCTCAGCAAGATAACGGCAAATCAGGGCAGCCCGGAGGATCTGGCCATGCTGGAGGATCTCTGCGACCTGATGAAGTCCACCAGCCTCTGCGGACTGGGGCAGAGCTCCCCCAATCCGGTGTTGACGACTTTGCAGTATTTCCGTGAAGAATATCTGTCCCATATCCATGATAAGAATTGTCTCGCAGGGGCCTGCAAGTCCTTAAGGGAGGCCAAATGAAAGATCATTCCAGGACAAATGTCCGCTCGGACCTGAACCCTTCGCGTCTGTTGACCTTCAGAATCGATGATCGTGATGTCAGCGCCCACGAGAATGAATCCATTCTGACCGTTGCCCGGCAGAACGGGATAACGATCCCGACCTTGTGCCATCTTGACGGCCTGTCGGAACGCGGGGCCTGCAGATTGTGCATCGTCGAAATCAAGGGGATCAACAAACTGCTTCCCGCCTGCGTCACCTTTCCCCGGCAGGATATGGAGGTGATCACCGCCTCCGAGAGGGTAGTCGGCTACCGGAAGAAAATTCTCGAGCTTCTCTTCACCGAACGCAACCATGTCTGTGCCGTCTGCGTTTCCAACGGACACTGCGAGTTGCAGAATCTCGCCGTGGAACTTGGCGTGTCCCATGTCCGCTACCCCTATCTCTACCCGCACCTTGCCGTCGATGCCTCGCACAGCCGCTTTTCCGTCGATCACAACCGGTGCGTGCTCTGCCTGCGATGCGTCAGGGTCTGCGATGAGATCGAAGGGGCGCACACCTGGGATATCATGGGGCGCGGGATCACGTCCCAGGTCATAACCGACCTCAACCAGCCCTGGGGGAGTTCGGAGACCTGCACGGGATGCGGGAAATGCGTCCAGGTCTGTCCGACCGGAGCCTTGTCGGAGAAGGGCAAATCGGTGGCGGAGATGATAAAGCGCCGCCAGTTCTTGCCGTATCTGCAGATGATGAGAGGGAGGCAGGATACATCATGGACAAAATAGCGCTTGCGACGACGTGGCTGGACAGCTGTTCCGGATGTCATATGTCTCTCCTTGATATCGATGAGGCCCTCATCGGCCTTGCAGCCCAGGTGGAGATCCTCTTTGGTCCGCTGGTGGACAACAAGATCTTTCCCGATCATGTGGACGTGACCCTGGTGGAAGGGGCGGTGGGCAGCGAGGCGGACAAAAAAAATATTCTGATGATCCGGGAGCGCAGCAGGATCCTGGTGTCTTTCGGGGATTGCGCGGTCACCGCCAATGTGCCGGGGATGCGCAACAGGCACGCGGTTGCGGATGTCCTTGCCCGTGCCTATATCGAAAATGCCGACCCTGCGGCACCTCTGAGCTGCGGTGCACAGACCGGGAAGGGGAGTATTGAATTTCAGGTCGTTCCCGCCCTCTGTTCGAAGGTAAGGCCGGTGCACGAATTTGTCCCGGTGGATGTCTTTCTTCCCGGTTGTCCGCCGCCGCCGGAGGCGATTCTTTATCTCCTCTCCGAACTTCTGGCCGGGCGCAGCCCGGATATGAGCGGAAAAACCCGTTTCGGGGCCTGAGAAATGCAATGATACGTATCTTTTGGGAGGAAAAATAATGGCAGAGACCATCACCATCGAACCGATAAGCCGGATAGAAGGCCATGGGAAGATTACCATCATCCTCGATGACGATGGCCAGGTCAGCGATGCCCGCTTTCATGTGACCCAGTTCAGGGGTTTTGAAAAGCTCTGTGAAGGCAGGCCCTATTATGAAATGCCCTCCATCACCGAGAGGATTTGCGGCATCTGCCCGGTCAGCCATTCGCTGGCCTCGGGCAAGGCCTGCGATGCCGTGCTGGGCGTCCATCCTCCCGAGACCGCGACGATGCTCAGGCGTCTGCTCAACTGCGGTGAATTCATCCAGTCGCACGCGCTGAGTTTTTTTTACCTCTCCTCGCCGGACCTGCTTCTGGGCATGGATTCCGATCCTGCAAAACGCGCAATATAGTCGGATTGATTGAGGCCTATCCCGAGATGGCCAAAAACGGGATCCGGCTTCGGAAGATCGGACAGCAGATCATCGAGATGGTCAGCGGCAAGCGCATCCATTCAGCCTGGGTGGTCCCAGGCGGCGTCAATGCCTCCCTGAGTGTGGAGCATCGTGAGACGATAGTGCAAATGATTCCGGAGGCCTTGGATATCATTACCGGAACCCTTTTGATGTTCAAGAAGACCCTTGAGCAGCATCGGGAGGAAATCCAGACCTTTGCCAATTTCCCGACCTTCTTCATGGGCATGGTCAATGACCAGGGGAACCTCGAGCATGTCACCGGCAGGCTTCGCATCATCGATGCCAAAGGGCATATCGTGGCCGACGGAATCGATCCTGCAGACTATCAGGAGCATATCGCCGAGGCCTTTGAGCCTTGGTCCTATCTGAAGTTTCCCTATTACAAGCCCATGGGCTTTCCAGCCGGGATCTACCGGGTGGGGCCTGCCGCCAGGCTTAATGTCTGCAACGGCTGCGGCACGGAGTTGGCCGACCAGGAATGGGCGGAATTCAGGGACCTGGAGCGGGGGCCGGTCATGAGTTCGTTTTTCAATCACTATGCCCGGCTGATCGAGATTCTTTTCTGCATCGAGACCATGCAGGAACTGCTGCATGATCCCGCCATCCTCGCTTCCCGGATACGGGCCGTCGCCCAGCCGAATTTCCCCGAAGGAGTCGGCTGCGTCGAGGCGCCGCGGGGAACGCTGATCCATCATTACCGCGTCGATGAAAACGGCCTGATGACCTGGGCCAATCTGATCGTCGCCACCGGTCATAACACCATGGCCATGAGCCGCGGCGTGCTCCAGGTCGCCAAACGCTTTATCACCGGCACGTCTGTCTCCGAAGGGGCATTGAACCGGGTGGAAGCCGTGATCCGGGCCTTCGACCCCTGTCTGAGCTGTTCGACCCATGCACTCGGGCAGGCACCCTTTTCCTTCCGTTTTATGAAGGCCGACGGCACGATTCTCCGGGAGATAGAGGGAGAGGAAGAACATTCTCGCCGTCTCAAACGGCAGTTCAACCCATCGGCAGTGGCGAAGCGCTGACCTGAAGGGCCAGTTCTTCAGGCTGGTAGCGGATATGGGCGAAGAGAAAGCCCTCCAGATCCTGACAGCGGCGGAAATTTTTTCTGATGAGGGCGTGATGGATATCGTTATTGCTGCCGTAGCGCTCAATTATGTATTCGAGACGAATGTCAAGCGAGACAACCTGATCATGCAGTACCCTCTTGTCGGCGTAGTAGACGACCTCTTTGGCTGAAAAAATCCCTCTTTTATATCGATCCACCGGAAAATCGGCAAGAATCACATGCTCACGGACGATGTCGCTGATTTCCGGGTAGCCCAGCTCCGTGCAGATGGCGCTGCCGACCAGTGTGTGGTCGCAGGAGGTCTTGATGCACTGGGTCTTGGCGATATCATGCAGGAGGGCGCCTGCGATCACCAGATCCCTGGGCGGCAATACCTTTCCTGGATGCATGCCGTCCAGCAGGGCCTGTGCTGTCCGGGCTACCATGATGGAATGGTCCCGAATGTTGCTGAGCATTTCAAACTCGTCCATCAGGGACAGGCAGCGGCTTACGGATGGGCTTGCGCTCATGAGCGACGGCTCCGGTTTTTTTTCATCGGCCGCTCAGCTCATGGACCGCGTCCACGGCGCACCTCGCCTGGTCGGGAGGGGTGAACTGGTGAATGCCGTGGCCGAGGTTGAAGATGTAGCCGTGGGCATCGGCTGCGGCATCGAGCAGGCGTTTTATCCGGGCCTTGAGCTCAGTTGCAGGCAGCATCAGCGCAAAGGGATCGAGGTTGCCCTGGATGGCCTTCCGTCCGACGCGCCTGATGGCGTCCCGGATATTGATCCGCCAGTCGATGCCCAGGACATCGGCTCCGGAAAGGACGGCTAGATCCAGCAGCGTGGCACCGTTGTTGGCAAAGTAGATGAGGGGAAGCCCCGTATCCTTGAGGCCCGCGACGATCCGCTGCACGTAGGGCAGGGCGAACTCCTCGAAATCGCAGGGGGCCAGAATCCCTGCCCAGGAGTCGAAGATCTGCAGGGCCTGGGCCCCTGCTTCGGCCTGGGCCTTAAGGTAAGACAGCGTACAGAGGGTGATCTTCTCCATCAAACCGTGGAAGAGCCGGGGCTGGGTGAACATCATCTTCTTCGTCTCCCAGAAGGTCTTGGACGAGCCGCCCTCGATGAGGTAGGTCGCGCAGGTGAAGGGGGCCCCGGCAAATCCTATGAGCGGTACCTTGAGTTCCTTTCGCAGCAGCCGGATGGTCTGCATTACAAATCCCATGGCCTCCTCGGGATCCGGGATGATAAGCCGGTCAAGTCCAGCCTGATCCCGGATGGTCTGATAGAAGACCGGGCCGCGTCCCTCGTTGAACTCAAGCCCCGCCCCCATGGCCTCCATGGGGATCAGGATGTCCGAGAACAGGATGGCTGCGTCCATATCAAGGCGGTTGACGGGCTGCAGCGTCACCTCGACGCAGAGTTCAGGCGTCTTGCACAGGTCGAGAAAGGAGATGCCGCCTCGGACCTTCTGGTATTCCGGCAGGTAGCGTCCGGCCTGGCGCATCATCCAGACAGGCGTATAGTCTGTCTTTTCCCCACGGCATGCTTGCAGAAAGGTTGTATTCATAGAAGACCATTTGGGCTTGAAAAATAATTAAGGGGAAGAGATGTTTTCCCTGTTGCCGGAGGACCTGCCGACGTGTGCGGGTCTGTGGCTGCAGAAAGGTTCCTGGGCCAGATAGTCGCCGGTCATCGCATAGGCCCTGGCCCGGCAGCCGCCGCAGACCTGCAGATATTCGCATATGCCGCAGTTTCCTTTATACCCTTTAAAGTTGCGGAGTTCCATGAACAATTTTGAATTCTCCCAGATCTCCTTGAAAGAGGAAGAGAAAATATTGCCGGCCGATTTCGGGAAATAGCTGCAGGGCAGCACGTCGCCGTCAACATTGATCAGGCAGATCAACTGGCCGGCAAGACAGCCTTTAGAGCCGCCGGTGGAGAAATTCAGATTGCGCCGTTTAAACTTCGCCCCCTCTTCCTTGGCCTTCTGACGGACGATCCGGTAATAATGGGGCGCACAGGTGGGCCGCATCAGGATTTCGGTCTCTTCCTTCTCCTGGGCGTAATGCCATTCGAGAATCTCATCATAGAGTTTCTCCGGGACCAGTTCATCCATGATCTCCTCTCCCCGGCCGGTGGGGACTATCATGAACATGTACCAGGCCGTTGCGCCCAGACTTTTGACCAGATTAAAGATCTCAGGGATCTCGCTGCTGTTTCTGGAGGTGAACGAGGAGTTGATCAGAAAAGGAATGCCGTGTTCGCGAAAGAGGCTGATGGCCCGCATGGTGCCGTCAAAGGCGCCGGCCTGATTGCGGAAATCGTCATGCGTCGTGGCGCAGGCCCCGTCCAGGCTCAGGGAAACCATTTTGATGCCGGTCTCAATGATCTTACCGCAGACCTCGTCGGTCACCAGGGTTCCGTTGGTGGCGAGGCACATCCGCAGGCCTTTGTCCGTACCGTAGCGGGCGATGTCGAAGACATCCTCGCGCAGCAGGGGTTCGCCGCCGGACAACACGATGACGGGGCTTGCGTACGATGCGATATCGTCGAGGATTTCTTTGGCCTGGGCAAGGCTGAAGTCGGGATGGTTCTGCACCGTAAGCTCTGAGGAGGACCTGCAATGCACGCATTTCAGGTTGCACCGGCGGGTGATTTCCCAGGCCAGCCATTTTGCTTCAAATTCCATATATGCGCTCCGCTGATGCGAAAAGACTGAGGGTTGTCTGCTGGCTGCGATACGACAGGATTTTTTATAGCAGATACTGCCTTTTTTCGCAATCCCGTCCGTGCTCTCACGCCATCCTGCATCGCGGACCGGCCCCGCGGCGGAGACGAAAAAACGCCCGGAATGGGTTTCCGGGCGGGAACCGGTCAAGCAATCGCTTTCGGCATGCAAATATCCGATTCCTCGGTTGCAATTCTGCCGCATGTTTGACAGGAAAACTTCATTGCCGTAAGTTTTTCTTTGCAGACATGATTGACGCTGACATCGTCCGTTCCGCAGTAGGAACAGGAAATTTTCTCAGTGGTCGGATTGCAGAGATGACCGGGGTCGTCGGCTACAGCGCCACAGTTTTTGCATGTATGTGCCATAAGAAATCTCCTTTGAAAGTGTGATGATGAATCTTTTTTCTTCAGATTGAGATCATATCATCTCCGCCTCAGCGGAAAATCCGAAAAGGCGGTTCTCTCACTGGACCCGACGGGGATGATTTTCCGGTATTCACCGGGGTCTAGAGATGAAACTAAGATGTGCTGAGGCCCTTGTCAATACAGACTTCTTTCCCCATAATCCGGACGTTTGAGGTGGCAGAGACACGTCTGTGCGGATGATTTTGTGCAGACGGCGACAGAAGTGTAACTATTTTATTGCGATAAGAAAAAGGATTGGGTACACTTCTATAATGATGAGGAGTTTTTCTGTTTCAGATAGTTTTCTCTCTTCAATTTTCTGGCTCATGCCTTATATTTTTTGATGCCGTTCAATCCTTTTGATCAACACTGGAAAAGGAACCGGTGCTCAGTGAGGAGACAGTCTCCAAGCGTTCAGAAAATTGGAGTGCGTGTTGTGCCGATTGTGAAAATCAGCAACCAATCTCGGTGAGCGCCCCTTGTGCTGCTCACATTTTAGGGAACCGGCAGTGGCAAACTGGACTTGTAGGCGTTTTTGCAGTGGTAATTCCGGTCCGGGCAACTTCCGGACTGTTAACCGGGGTGTACAGGAAGGGACCCTGGTATTTTAAAAATGGTCCTTGGGGACCACGTACAAAGGAGTAGTTGAAATGGCTGAAGGAACGGTAAAATGGTTTAATGATTCTAAGGGCTTTGGATTTATTGAGCAGGATGGGGGCAAAGATGTTTTCGTCCATTATTCCGCCATTCAGGGCGACGGTTTCAAATCTTTGAAGGAAGGGGAAAGAGTTCGTTTTGAGGTCGTGGATGGTGCCAAAGGCCCAGCTGCCGAGAAGGTTGTCAAGATTTAATTTCTGACAGTTCGTATGTCTCCAAAACCTGGAGACCGGCGATACCAGTCATTAGCCCCCTGTCGGCCCACGCCGGTTTGGCAGGGGGATTATATTTTTTTTGGAAAGAGAGCGACTATGCATATAGCCGCTTTTTTTGTCTTATTTCAATTCTCAATCAAGTGATAAAAGCTGCGCTGTGTGGCTCCATGACGTACTCGTCTGAACTGTTTTGCCGCATCTCGCGCGCTTGCAGGTTTTTTATCTTGATAAAAGAAGGGGATTGCTGACCTGTTTGCCTTGCGATTTATCCGGGGGAATAGGTTTTTTCTTTTAAGATGAGGCCTGACGGCGCGGACTTGTCAAGAGTTGAGCAGGGTTTTTTCAGAAGTGCTGAACAGGATGCTGTTTTTTCGCGGTATCCCCCTGTGGATACAAGGTACACAAAGGAGAGTTACCCATGAAAAAATGGGACATAGACAACGCAGCTGAGCTCTACGGGATCAATCACTGGGGTGCCGATTATTTTACCATCAGCGAGAGCGGGGACGTGGTCGTCACGCCTTTCGGCCGGAATAACGGGCCGGGGATCAGCCTGTACTCCATAGCCAGGGAAGTGGAGGAACGGGGGATGTCCATGCCCGTTCTCTTGCGGGTGGAAAATATCCTCGGCTCCCAGATCAAGCTGCTGCACGAAACCTTCCGGAAGGTGATTCGCGAGACCGCATATACCGGCGAGTATAAAGGAGTTTACCCGATCAAGGTGAATCAGCAGGAGCAGGTTCTGGAGGCGGTGACGGAGTTCGGCCGGGAATACAACCATGGCCTTGAGGCAGGCAGCAAGTCGGAGTTGATCGCCGCCATCTCCATGCTCAACAACCGCAACTCCTGCCTGATCTGCAATGGCTATAAGGATGAAGAGTTCATCGATCTGGGCCTGTACGCGATCAAGATGGGCTTTCAGTGCTTCTTCGTAGTCGAGGTCCCCGGGGAAATCGACCTGATCATAGAACGGGCGAAGTATCTGGGCGTCAAGCCGTATCTGGGGCTGCGCATCAAGCTGTCGACCCAGGCTGAGGGGCACTGGACGGAATCCGGCGGCGACGCCAGCGTTTTCGGTCTGAACATGAGCCATGTGGTGGATGTCCTGGATCGCCTGAAGGAGGAGGAAATGCTCGATTGCCTGCAGCTTCTCCATTACCACATCGGCTCGCAGATCCCCAATATCCGCGACATCCGCGCCGGCGCAATGGAGGCCTGCCGGATCTATGAAGAGCTGGTCAATGAAGGGGCGAACATGTCCTTCATCGACTTCGGCGGCGGTCTTGCCGTCGACTACGACGGCTCGCAGACCAATTTCTCCTCCAGCCGTAACTACAGCATCGAAGAATACTGCTACGATATCGTCGAGTCCATTATCACGATACTCGGGAAAAATAAGATCCCGCATCCGACTATCATCACAGAATCCGGCCGGGCCATCGTCGCCTATTATTCGGTGCTGCTCTTCAATATCCTGGACGTGTCGTCCCATGTGCCGCCGCCTATCCCCGAGAATATCCTGCCGTCTCCAAACGGCCTGGTGGAGAACCTGCTCAGCACCTACGAGATGGTGTCGCCCAAGGATATCCAGGAGTGCTGCAACGATGCCCTGTACTACCGCAATCAGGCCCGCCAGCTCTTCAAGCATGGGCAGATCAACATCCGCGAGCGGGCGCTGGCCGAGAACCTGGTGCGCCATATCCTGATCAAGATCTCCGAGGTCGGAGCAAAGCTCGATCATATCCCCAAGGATGTCTCGGAGATCAGCAAGCTGCTCTATGATGTCTATTACGGAAATTTCAGCCTCTTTCAATCGCTGCCCGATGTCTGGGCCATTGATCAGATCTTTCCGATCATGCCCATTCACCGTCTCAAGGAACGGCCCGTCCATCCGGCGATCATCTCCGACATCACCTGCGACTGCGACGGCAAGATCGACTCCTTTCCCGATTATTCCCATGAGAAAAAGGCCCTGATGCTGCATGATCTCAAGGACGATGAGGAATACTACCTGGGGGTCTTTCTGGTCGGGGCCTATCAGGAGACGCTTGGCGATCTGCATAATCTTTTCGGCGATACAAACGTCGTGTCCATCCATGCCCAGGAAGACGGTTCCTATCAGTTTATCCGCGAGCTTGAAGGCGATTCGGTCTCGGATGTCCTGGGATATGTGGAATACGATGTCCGTTCTATCAAGAACAAGATCAAGCTGCTGGCTGAGGATTCCATTCAGAAGGGTTTTATAACCGCCAAGGAACGAAAATCCATTCTTCGCAGTTTTGACGAGGGTCTGCGCGGCTATACCTATTTTGAGAAAGAATAAGAATAATTTCAGGTTTATATGAAAGTCTCTTTATAACCTGGCTATGCCATACTGAAATGACAAGCTTTCATGTTTCATTGACGCTGGTCAC
>TBL_comb47_HYPODRAFT_10002236_pt1 | contig 24054 bp, 16 predicted proteins | sample TroBogypolimnion_40_FD_10682 | JGI IMG/M metagenome (IMG submission 10682)
TCGGATCTGGGCCAGGGTCTCGGCCAGCGCGACCAGCGGTTGCAGCGCGGTTTGAGCCTCGATGTCGTGGCGCGTGGCATCCGGTTCGTGGCGCTCCAGATAGACGCGCAGGGTGGCGCCCTCGGTGCCGGTGCCGGACAGGCGGAACACCACGCGTGAGCCGTCGGTCAGGATCACGCGTATTCCCTGCTTCTGGCTGACGCTGCCATCCACCGGGTCGGTATAGGCAAAGTCATCGGCCAGGGCAATGGCGCAGCCGGCCACCGTGCTGCCGGGCAAAGTGGGCAGGGCGGCGCGCAGGCCTGCCATCAACTGGTCCGCCTTCTCGGTGGGGATGGCCTCGTAGTCGTGGCGCGAATAGACACAGCGGCCGTGTTCTGTCCAGAGTTCGCGCACCAGGGTCTCTACCGATTTGCCGCTGGCGGCCACCAGGTTGATCCAGAACAGCACGGCCCACAGGCCGTCTTTTTCGCGCACATGGTCGGAGCCGGTGCCGTAGCTTTCCTCGCCGCACAGCGTGACCTTGCCGGCGTCCAGCAGGTTGCCGAAGAACTTCCAGCCGGTGGGTGTTTCATAGCAGGGAATGCCCAGCGCCTTGGCGACGCGGTCGGCCGCGGTGGAGGTGGGCATGGAGCGCGCCACGCCGGCCAGGCCCTTGGCGTAGCCGGGTACCAGCTTGGCGTGCGCGGCCAGCACGGCCAGGCTGTCCGAGGGCGAAACGACAAAGCGTCTGCCTACCACCATATTGCGGTCGGCGTCGCCATCCGACGCTGCCCCCATGTCGGGCGCATCCTCGGCAAACATATGGGCGATCAGGTCTTCGGCATTCACCGGGTTCGGGTCCGGATGCAGGCCGCCAAAGTCTTCCAGTGGCACGGCGTTGACCACCGTGCCGGCCGGAGCGCCAAGTTCGCCTTCGAGCAGGGCCCGGGCGTAGGGGCCACCCACGGCGTTCATGGCGTCATAGCGCAGGCGAAAGCCGCTGGCAAACAGCTTTCGGATGGCTTCGAAATCGAACAGCGTGCGCATCAGTTCGGCATAGGTGGCCACCGGGTCGATGACGGTGACCAGCATGCCGTCCATGGCGTAGTCGCCCAGCACATCCAGCGCAATGTCGGCGCTGTCGCTGGTGTGGATTTCGCTCAGCTCTTTGGAGCGCGCAAACACCGCCTCGGTCACCTTCTCGGGCGCCGGGCCGCCATTGCCAATGTTGTATTTGATGCCGAAGTCGCCGTCCGGCCCGCCGGGGTTGTGGCTGGCCGACAGCACGATACCGCCGCTGGCGGCAGTGGCGCGGATCACGGCGCTCACCGCCGGTGTGGACAGAATGCCACCCTGGCCCACCAGCACGCGGGCATAGCCCTTGGCTGCCGCCATGCGCAAAATGGTCTGCACCGCCACGCGGTTGTAGTAGCGGCCGTCGCCACCCAGCACCAGGGTCAGGCCCTTGGCTTCGGGCAGCACGTCAAACAGCGCCTGGACAAAGTTCTCCAAATAATGCGTCTGGGCAAAGACCGTGACCTTCTTGCGCAGGCCGGAGGTGCCCGGGCGCTGGTCGGTGAAGGGGGTAGTAGCTAGGGTCTGGATCGACATGGTTACAGGCTCTTGGGAAGTTGAAATTCAGATGTGAAACAGCGTTAGTTTGGAAACAGCGGCTGCGTGCTGGCCAGCCACAGGCTTCCGGCAGGAACCGTCACCTGCGCGGCCAGCAGCGTGTCACGGCCCGCGCCTGTGCTGCTGTCGATGTGGCGCAGCCAGGTTCCGGCGGGCAATTGAAAGGTCTGTGGCTGCGGCGCGGCGTTGATCAGCAGCAGGCAGTCGGCGTTGTCGGCACGGTCTGTGGCGGGGCTGGACAGGCTGAGATGCAGGGCCAGCGCGCGCTGCTGTCCATCGTTCCACTCGGCAGGCGTTAGCGCTGCGCCCTGCGGCGTGGACCAGCGTGCCGTTACCTGACCGGGCGCTGCGTCCGCCTGCCACCAGCTGCGGGCCTGCAGGGCGCGGCGTGCGCTGCGGGCCTGTAGCAGTTGGGTCACGAAGGCGCTCAGCGCCAGGTCGGCATCCAGCCAGTTCAGCCAGGTGGTCGCGTTGTCCTGGCAGTAGGCGTTGTTATTGCCCTTCTGGCTGTGGCCCATGTCGTCACCGGCCAGCAGCATGGGCGTGCCTAGCGAAAACACGGTGGCCGCCAGCAGGGCGCGCTGGTGACGCAGCCGATGCGCCAGGATGGCCGAGTTGTCCGTCGGCCCTTCGGCGCCGTGGTCGTAACTCAGGTTGTGGCCATGGCCGTCGCGGTTGTTCTCGCCATTGGCCAGGTTGTGGCGTTCGTTGTAGCTGACCAGATCGCTCAACGTAAAGCCGTCGTGTGCGGTAACAAAGTTGACGCTGCTGCTGGCGGCGCGGCGTTGCGGATCAAAGGACTCCGAAGATCCGGCCAGACGCTGGGCCAGCGCACCGAGGTGCTCCTGGCCGCAGAGCCAGAAGGCGCGCTGGGTGTCGCGAAACTTGTCGTTCCATTCCAGCCAGCCACTTGGGAATTGCCCCAGCTGGTAACCGCCGGGCCCTATATCCCAGGGTTCGGCCACCATCAGTTTGCTGCGCAGGACAGGGTCTTGCGCCACCGCCATCAAAAAAGGCGCGTTGCTGGCAAATCGGTATTGCGTCGCTTGGTCGCCGCGGGCCAGCACCGGGGCCAGATCGAAGCGAAAGCCATCCACGCCAAATTCCTGTACCCACAGGCGCAGGCTGTCCATCACGCAGCGCAGCACCAGCGGCTGGTTCAGGTTGACGCAGTTGCCGCAGCCGGTCCAGTTGAGATAGCGCCCGGGGTTGCCGGGCTCCAGGTGGTAGTAGGTGGCGTTGTCTATGCCGCGCAGGCTTAAAGAAGGTCCGAACTCATCGGTCTCTGCCGTGTGGTTGTAGACCACATCCAGAATCACTTCCAGCCCGGCCTGGTGCAGCGCATCCACCATGGCTTTGAATTCGCTGCGCGGGCTGGTTCCCTCTGATCCGCTCCAGTAGCGCTGCTCGGGCGCGCTCCAGGCAATCGAGCTATAGCCCCAGTAATTGGTCAGCCCCAGGTTCAAGAGGCGCACCTCATCCGCGCGCTGTGCTACCGGCATCAGGCACAGGGTGGTGACGCCCAGGGTTTTCAAATGGGCAATGGCGGCTGGATGTGCCAAGCCGGCATAGCTGCCGCGCAACTTGACGGGTATGTCCGGGTGCAGGGCGGTAAAGCCCTTGATGTGCAGCTCATAAATCACGCGCTGCGCCGGGTCCACCTGCACGCCTGGCCGGGGTGCCGGCAGTTCGGCCACCACGCGGGCCTTGAGGGCCTCGGCGCCGTTGTCGCGCGGGTCGGGGCGTGACGGATCAGCGGGGTCGTGGCCCAGATGAATGTCCTGCCCCTGGTAGCTGCCTACGACCTCCCGGGCATAGGGGTCCAGCATGACCTTGGCCGGGTTGAAGCGCTGGCCCTGTTGCGGCGCCCAGGGGCCGTGCACCCGCCAGCCATAGACCAGGCCGGCGGTGGCTCCGGGCAAAAAGCCATGCCAGATGCCATCGGTTTGGTGGGGCAGCGGGTGCCGCCCGGTCTCGGTGCTGCCGCTGCTATCAAACAGGCAGAGTTCTACGGCCTCTGCGTGGGGCGCGGCCAGCGCAAAGTTCACGCCGCCCGCCTCCAGCGTGGCGCCAAGCGCGCGGGTGTTACCGGGGAGAAGCGCCATAGTCGAGCTCCAAGTGGCTAAGTGGCTGCCCTGGTGAGAATCACGGTGGACAGGGGGGGCAGCGTCAGCACCACCGACTGGTGCTTGTGGTGGGCGCCCAGGGGCTCGGTGCTGAGCGTGCCGTTGGCGATGCCGCTGCCGCCATACACCGTCAGGTCGGAGTTGATGGCCTCGGTCCATTGCCCCTCTTGGGGCACGCCCATGCGATAACCATGGCGCGGTACCGGTGTGAAGTTGCAGACCACCACGGCGCAGCTGCCATCGGAGCCCCAGCGGGTAAAGGCCACAATGCTTTGGGCCGCGTCGTTGTGCGAAATCCATTCAAAGCCACCGGGCTTGACGTCCTGCTGGTGCAGGGCCGGGTAGGCCTGGTAAACGCGGTTGAGGTCGCGCACCAGACGCTGCATGCCGGCGTGCGAACTTTGGCCTTCCAGGTGCCAGGGGATGCTGCCGGTGTCGGCCCATTCGGTGGTCTGGGCCAACTCGCAGCCCATGAACAGCAGCTTCTTGCCGGGGTAGCCCCACATAAAACCGTAAAGTGCACGCAAATTGGCAAAGCGCTGCCAGGGGTCGCCCGGCATTTTGTCGAGCATGGATTTCTTGCCGTGCACCACCTCGTCGTGCGACAGCGGCAGCACGAAGTTTTCCGAGAAGGCATACATCAGCCCGAAGGTGAGCTGGTTCTGGTGGTGCTTGCGGTAGACCGGGTCCATGGCTGCGTATTGCAGGATGTCGTGCATCCAGCCCATGTTCCACTTGTAGTGAAAGCCCAGTCCACCGCTTTGCAGATCGGCGCTGGGCGGGCGGCTGACGCCGGGGAAGGAGGTGGACTCCTCGGCCAAGGTGATGGCGCCGGGGCGCTCGGTGCCCACAATGAAGTTCATGCGGCGCAGGAACTCAATGGCCTCGAGGTTTTCGCGTCCGCCTTTGGCGTTGGGAATCCACTGGCCTTCCTGGCGGCTGTAATCGCGGTACAGCATGGAGGCCACGGCGTCCACGCGCAGGCCGTCTATGCCAAAGCGCTCCAGCCAGAACAGCGCATTGCCGACCAGAAAGTTGCGCACCTCGGTGCGGCCGAAGTTATAGATCAGCGTGTTCCAGTCCTGGTGAAAGCCTTCCTTGGGGTCGGCATATTCATACAGGTGCGTGCCGTCAAATTCTGCCAGTCCATGGGCGTCGCTGGGGAAGTGGGCCGGCACCCAGTCCAGAATCACGCCCAGGCCGGCATCGTGCGCGGCATCGACAAAGTCCCGAAAGTCTTCGGGCGTGCCGAAACGGGATGTCGGTGAGAACAGGCCCAGCGGCTGGTAACCCCAGGAGCCATCGAACGGGTGCTCGCTGATGGGCAGCAGCTCCAGATGGGTAAAGCCCATTTCCTTGGCATAGGGCACCAGGGTCTCACTCAGCTCGCGGTAACTGAGCCAGCGCCAGCCGTCTGCCTTGCGCCAGGAGCCCAGATGCACCTCGTAAATGCTCAGCGGCTTGTCAAAGGCATTGGCCGCCGCACGGTCGGCGCGCATGGGGCGTCGGGGCATCAGCGGATAGACCACGCTGGCGTTGTCGGGGCGCAGCTGCGACTGGAAGGCGTAGGGGTCGGCCTTGAGGGTAATGCTGCCCTTGGCACCCAGGATCTCGAACTTGTAGATGTCGCCCTGCATCAGGCCGGGGATAAAGATTTCCCAGACGCCGCATTCACGGCGCAGCCGCATGGGGTGGCGCCGGCCGTCCCATTGGTTGAAGCTGCCGACCACGGAGACGCGTTTGGCGTTCGGCGCCCAGACCGCAAAGCTCACGCCGTCCACGCCCAGCATGCTGGTCAGGTGCGCACCTAAGGCTTCAAACGGCCGCTGGTGCGAGCCTTCGCCCAGCAGCCAGGTGTCAAGTTCCTGCAGCACAAAGGGGAAGCGGTAGGCATCCTCCAGCACCTGCACATGGGGGGTGGTGCGCTCGGGTGCAGGGGCCCAGGTGACTTCCAGCTGGTAGTCAAAGCGCTCGGAGGCATCGGGAATGGGGGAGCTGAACACTTCGCTGTCCAGGCAATGCACCAGCGTGGCGCGCCGCACGCCGGTCTGGCGGTCCAGCACGGTGACCTGTTCGGCCCCCGGCAGCACCGCATTGACCCAGAGGGTACCGGCCTTTTGGTGCATCCCCAAGACACTGAACGCGTCGGGATGGTCAGCCCGCATCAGCGCGGAAATATCGTTCGCAGTCAACATATTCTTGTTATCCGATCTTCAGTCAGAGCAGTATGTTCAAGCATTTCACCGCCCCCGCATAGGCTATACCCTTACAAGGGCGTTTGGATGAAAAAACAACTGCGGTACGTAACTTTTTTAGCGGCTGCGACCGGCCCGGTACGAGGCTTTGTTGCTGATTTTGGCCGGAACGCCTCCGCCCAGGCTGTCGGCAACTGCCAACCGGGCCATGGCTTTTCCCGCATGGGCATGGGTAATCGCCAGGCCCAGCGCGTCGGCGGCATCGGTGCCGGGCAGACCGCTTAAAGCAAGCAGGCGCTTCACCATCTCCTGAATCTGGCTTTTCTGCGCCCGTCCGTGGCCGGCCACCGCCTGCTTCATCTGCAGCGCGGTGTATTCGGCCACCGGCAGGTTTTGCGATACCAGCGCGGTGATCAGCGCACCGCGCGCCTGGCCCAGCAGCAGGGTGGACTGCGGGTTGACGTTGACGAAGACGATTTCCACTGCCGCGCAGTCCGGCTGGTAGCGCTGCACCACCTCGCCAATGCCGTCAAACAGCACCTTCAGTCGGGCCGGCAGGGCGTGGGTGTCCAGATGCTGGGTGCTGATGGTGCCGCTGGCCACGTATGTGAGCTGGCCACCGGCCTCATCCACCACGCCAAACCCGGTGGTGCGCAGGCCGGGATCGATACCAAGAATTCGCATCAGGGGATGATAGCGGCAGGCCGAGCGCTACCCTATCCCAGCTGCCGGTATGCGGCGAGGAGGGTGCAGCACAGATTTGAGGCCATCCTAGGGGGAAACGAGTAGCCATNTGCTGCGCAAACTGCGCTATCGTGGTCCTTCATTGAAACCGATTCGGCTCTTCAGATACTCCATGATCCCTATGCAATTGCGCCACAGAATTTTCTTCATCATCGCTGCNGCGCTNAGCGGCATCGTATTGACCAGCGCATATGGCCTGTATGCACTGCGCCAGAATCTGTATGAAAGCCGCCAGGAAGAAATCCACAAGGTGGCGCTCCTGAGTCGGGGGGTGCTGGAACGTTACCAAAGGCTGGAGGCCAGCGGGAAGCTCAGTCGGGAAGAGGCGCAAAGCCAGGCCAAGGANGCGCTTTCAGGCTTGCGCCATGGCGATGACTACATTTTTGTCCGGACCATGGACAACCAGATGCTGGTGCATGCGGACCAAAGCCGGGTCGGCAAGGTCGACAAGGGCTCCAAGACATCGGACGGGAGGATGACNTCCGANGTNTATGTCGACGCACTCGCNAAATCNGANCGCGTCTACATGATTGCCTACGTTGCCCGTCCGGGCGATAGCAGCAAAACGCTGGTGCCCAAGTTGCTGGGTGCCATTCGGTTCGAGCCGTGGAACTGGGTCGTGGGGAATGGGGTTTTTGTGGATGACCTGGATGCGGCGTTCATGTCCTACGCCTACAAATACCTGGCGATTGGCGGCGCGCTGTTGCTGCTGATGGGCAGCTTGGGGGCGGTGCTGTTGCGCTCCATCCAGCGCCAATTGGGCGGAGAGCCACAGTATGTGTCGGACGTGGTCAATCAGATCGCGTCCGGCGACCTGAGCATGGCCATCGAGGTCAAGGGTCCTTCAACCAGCCTGCTCGCCTCCATGGAGCGTATGCGGGCCGGTCTGGCCGATGTGGTGGGCAAGGTGAGGCAGGGTTCTGAAGGCGTTGCCACCGCGAGTGCCGAAATTGCCCATGGCAACAACGACCTGAGTGCCCGCACGGAACAGCAGGCCAGTGCGCTGGAACAAACCGCCGCTGCCATGGAAGAGATGGGCTCCACCGTCAGCCAAAACGCCGACAGCGCACGCCAGGCGAACCAACTCGCCCAGAGCGCCTCCGGTGTGGCGGTATCGGGCGGTGAAGTGGTGGGCCAGGTGGTCGAAACCATGAAAGGCATCAACGAGTCCAGCCGCAGAATCAGCGACATCATCAGCGTCATCGATGGCATCGCTTTTCAGACCAATATCCTGGCGCTCAACGCTGCGGTCGAAGCCGCCCGCGCGGGAGAACAGGGCCGTGGCTTTGCCGTCGTGGCCAGCGAGGTAAGGTCGCTGGCAGGGCGTAGCGCCGAAGCGGCCAAGGAGATCAAGTCGCTGATCAACACCAGCGTGGAGCGTGTGGAACAGGGAACCGCACTGGTGGATAAGGCGGGCGCGACCATGATCGAAGTGGTGAGCAGCATCCGCCGCGTGACAGACATCATGGGCGAAATCAGTGCATCCAGCAAGGACCAAAGCCATGGCGTGTCGCAAATTGGCGAGGCCATCCGGCAGATGGATCAGGTCACCCAACAAAACGCGGCCCTGGTGGAGGAGATGGCGGCCGCAGCCTCGAGCTTGAAGAGTCAGGCCCAGGAACAGGTGCAAACGGTAGCGATGTTCACGCTGAAGAATGGGCCGGCGTTGCCCCAGGAATCTCATCGCGTGCATGTTCCTCAGCCGGCCAAGGGTCGCGCGCTACCACCGGCCCGAAAACCTGCGGCCGTAGTCCCGCCTGCCAAACCCAGGGCCTTGGCCCAAGCGGCAGCAAGCCCCAAGTCAGCGCCTGCCGGCGACAGTGATTGGGAAACGTTCTAGCGGCACTTTCCCTGCACCAGGGGCTACAGCCGCGGCCCCGGGCTCAGGTGTCACCAGCGGCTCCAGCACGGTACGCTGCGTCTCCGATACGAACTACAAGGGTCATCACGTCACTTGAGAATGCGTGAGCATCCCTTGATCATCTCCACTACCGAACGCTATTCCAACAATGCGGCTGATGCGTGGTTTTTGGCATCGCGAGCAATCGCCATTGCCGTCCATCCACGATTGTCCTTCAGGCCCTTGTCGGCGCCCTGTGCCAGCAGGAATTGAACCATTGGGTCCTGCCCCGAACCGGAGGCCCACATCAGCAGCGTGAGTTGGTTGTCCAGCACCGCGTTGACGTTGACGCCGGATGCCAGCAGCGCTTCCATGCAGGGTATGCAACCGTTCGCCGCAACATAGGTTGCTGCTGTCTTTTTCACACGGTCTACCGATTCGGTGCGGGCACCCGCGGCCAGCAATTTTTTGATGATGTCTGGGTTGGAAGCAAAGCTGGCACCCATGAGCGGCGTGATCTCTGAAATATTGGCCAGATTAGGGTCTGCGCCTGCAGCCAGCAGCACATCGACCAACGCCAGGTTGCCCTTGCCTGCCGCCATATTCAAGGGCGAATTGCCCAGGCGGTCACGCGAATTCACCGCCGCACCTTCGCGCAACAGTTGAGCCACGCGCTCGACCTTGCCGGCCTTGGCGGCCAGCACGTATTGGCCATTGCGATTGATCTGGTCAGCGCCCAGTTGTGCACTTGCCAAGCCGCTGATTCCGAGCATGGCGCACAACACAAAAAATCGGTGAAAAGTTCGCGATAGGGGCACTGAAGTCTCCGGAAGTTGACAGAAAAAAACACTTTATAACCGCCATATTTATGCAGCTGAGTCCCCTCAAAAAATACCCTTTTGAATCTCCGGATAACGGGTAAGCCCTATAGACCATGTGTGCCAATCACCTGAAAAATACGGCCTTCCTCGGGAAGCATTTTTATCAAATAGTGTCACCTGGGGGACATGCATCTCATGCTTAACACCAACGCGAAAGAGACCGAATATGAATATCCCTTATCGAAAAGCCATTGCCCTCACGACCATGGCGATTGGCGCCCTGGCCGGTTTGGCTTCGGCACAAGAAATTCAAGGCCAAAAAGATATGGGCAGCGGCGCCAGCTCCCTGGCAAAAGGCATCAATGTGTCGCAGTCACAGCTTGATAAAGCGGGCGCGCAGGACAAAGACTGGCTGCATACCAACGGCAATTACGCACAAACGCGTTTCTACCCCGGAAAGCAGATCAATACCGGCAACGTCAAGAACCTGAAGCCGAAGTTCACCTTCCAGACTGAAGTGCTGGAGTCCATGGAAACCGCACCCATCGTGGTCGATGGCGTGATGTACATGACCACCTCTTACAACCATGTCTACGCGCTGGACGCTGTGACCGGCAAGGAGTTCTGGCACTACAAGCACAAGATGGGCCCCATCACCACCTTCTGCTGCGGACCCAACAACCGCGGCGTCGCTGTGGAGGGCGGCAAGCTGTTCATGGGCACTCTCGATTCACGTCTGGTGTCGCTGGATGCCAAGAGCGGCAAGGTGCTGTGGAATATTGAAATTGCCGACCCCGAAAAGGGTTATAGCGAGACCATGGCCCCCACCGTTGTGGGCGGCAAGGTGCTGATCGGAACCAATGGCGGCGAATACGGCATACGCGGTTTCGTCAAGGCCTTTGATGCGGCCAACGGCAATCTGCTTTGGACCTTCAACACCATTCCCGAAAAAGGCAGTGAAGGGGTCTGGGCCGTCAACGATGCGACCGGGCGCAACATGCATCGCGACATCGCAGCCGAGAAGGCACAGCTGGCGCGTGACGGTTCGTTTTTCCAAACCCTGGGCGGCGGTGTCTGGATGAATCCGGCGGTGGATCTGAAGTCCAACACCATCTTCTTCGTGGTCGGCAATCCCTCGCCTGACCTGTATGGTGCCGAGCGTCCTGGGGACAACCTGTACACCGATTCCCTGGTGGCGGTGGACCTGAATACAGGAGCCTACAAATGGCACTTCCAGTACATCGCCCACGATGTCTGGGACCTGGATGCGGTCAGCCCGCCTATCCTGGTGGACGTGAAAGACAAGTCCGGCAAGACGGTGCCCGGTGTGATCCATGGCGGCAAGACCGGCCATGTGTACGTGCACAACCGCGAGAACGGCGAGCTGATCCGCTTCTCCGAAGCGATGATTCCGCAAGAGAACATGTGGGTTTTGCCCACTGCCGATGGCGCACGCATGTTGCCGGGCGCCAATGGTGGTGTCGAATGGTCGCCCATGGCGGTCAATCCAGACCTTCACCTGAGCTATGCACTGAACCTGCACCAGCCCATGACCTACCACGTGGAAACCGCCAAGTACCCTGGCGGCAAGCTCTGGCTGGGCGGCGCCTTCAAGGTAGTTGAAGGTGAAAAGCAATGGGGCCGTTTGTCGGCAGTGGACTACGACACCGGCAAGGTGGCTTGGAAGTTCGATACCGAGCAACCACTTATTGGTGGCGCATTGGCGACGGCTGGTGGTCTCGTGTTCTACGGCGAAGGTAACGGCCTGTTCCGTGCGCTGGATGCCAAGAGTGGCGAGTTGCTGTGGGAATACAACTGTGGCGCCGGAGCCAATGCCATGCCCGTGTCGTACACCGTGTCGGGCAAGCAGTATGTGGCCATGGGCTGCGGCGGCAATAACCAGCTCGACTTCAGGCGCGGCAATTCCATGGTGGTTTACGCACTCGACAAGTAAGGCCATTGCGTCGGTTTCGACGCCGTTTTCCTGACTGCAATCCAATGGCGGATCTCCTTTGGAGGCCGCCATTTTTATATTCTTTTTGACACCCATGAAGACTTATTCATTACTGATGTCGCTAGCCCTGGCGTGGTCGCTGCTGGCACCTACTGCCGCCATGTCCCAGGATATTGCTGCAGGCAAGGCCAAGGCCGCTGTGTGCGCCGCCTGTCATGGTGAAGATGGCAATGCCGTGCTGCCCATTTACCCCAACCTGGCGGGTCAGAGCTGGCGCTATATCTATATTCAGCTCAAGGACTTCAAGGAAGGCCGTCGGCATAACGACACCATGTCAGCCCTGGCCGCCACGCTGAGCCGCGAAGACATGATCAACATTGCCAATTATTTTGCGGCGCAACCCGTCAAGGCAAATCCCTACGTGCCGGATGAGACCAAGATCAAACTTGGCAAAGCCAAGGCCGATGAAACCCTTTGCTCCATGTGCCACCTTGGAGGCTTTTCAGGGCAGAACGAAATTCCTCGCGTGGCCGGGCAGCAGTACGAGTACGTGATGGAACAGCTGCGCAACTTCAAGTCCCGTACGCGCACCAATGACGCGGGCAATATGACCAGCGTCGCTCAAACGCTGAACGAAACCGATATGGAAAACTTGGCAAATTACATCGTGAGCCTGCGCTGATGCCCCTGGTCACCCGGGCGCATGCACCCAGTGCTAGCCTGACTGTCGCACCGCATCCGGTGTCTGTCCGGTCCAGCCCTTGAAGGCGCGCAGAAAACTCTTCTCGTTGGTAAACCCCACGCGCTCGGCAATCTGCTTGAGCGGGCGCTGGGTCTTGAGCAGCAGGTCGAGCGCCAGTTCGCGGCGCACGGTGTCCTTGATGGCTTGCAGGCTGCTGCCTTCGTCCTTGAGTTGCCTGTGCAGGCTGCGCACTGACAAATTTAAACGCCCGGCCAGTGCGTCGGCGCTGCGCAGGATGGCGGCGTCCTGGCGCAGCAGTTGACGTGCCTTTTCCACCAACAGGCGGTCGCGGCGGTAGGGGCGCACGGTCAGCAGCAGGGCGCGCTCCAGCATGCGCTGCAACGCGGCCTCGTCGCGGCGCAGGGGCAGCGTCAGGTAGAGCGCGTCAAACTGCAGGCTGTTGGTTTCTGCGTCAAAGCGGACCGGGCCGTCAAACAGCACGCCGTAGCTGCTGCGGTGCGCGGGCGGCGCATAGCGCAACGTGGTCTGACGCAGTTCGATGCGGGAGTCGCTTAGCCAGCAGGCCACGCCCAGCGCGTTGCGCAGCACGGAGACGATGCAGAACTCGCGCAACGCGTGCATCTCGTGCGAAGCGTGCATCTCGCTCGGGAGGTTGGGCAGCGGGGCGTTCTGCTCCGTGTCCCCCGCCCGCTGCGCGGGCTCCTCCTTAACCTGCGCAGAACGCCCCGCTGCCCAACCTCCTTGCTTGGTCTGCTCTGATAGAACAAGGCTGACAACGCCATCCTGCTCGTTGATCTCCAGCTTGATGCTGCTCGTGAGCAGGTTGTGGTGGCGGCACCAGCGCTTGAGCGCCACGCCCAGTGTGGGGGCGGTGAGCGATGCGCGCACCAGCATGCCGTAACTGCCCCAGGGCAGGGGCCGTTCAAACCAGCCCAGGGCTTCGTCGTCCAGTTCGCGCATGGCCAGGCCAGAGGCCAGTTCAAACTGCAGGGCGGTGATGCGGCCACCGGCTTTCTTCAGAATGGCTGGCGCAATTTGTGCCTGTTTCAGCATCGCGGCCGGGTTGATGCCGCGACTGGCATAGGCCGCCAGTATCGCGTTGACAAAGGCAACCGGGGTCTCGGCGCGCCCGGTCACCGAGCCGGGTAGGGCGCTGAGGGCGGTGAGGGGAGCGGCGGTGGTGGCGTTCATAGGGTCATTCATTGTGGCAGGATTTGCAACCGTACTGGCACCCTTTCTGGCGGGCTTGCGCCTATGCTCAGCCACCGTTTCCCGCATTTGAAAGACCGCCCATGCCCGCTCTGGAATCCAAGCTCAACCCCCGCTCGGCCGACTTCTGTGCCAACGCCAACGCCATGCGCGCCATCGTGGCCGATCTGAATGTGCAGATCGACAAGGCGATGCTGGGTGGCGGCGACGCGGCCCGTGCCAAGCACACCGCGCGCGGCAAGCTGCTGCCGCGTGACCGCGTGGCCATGCTGCTGGACCCGGGCACGCCGTTTCTGGAGCTGTCTCCTTTGGCCGCGCTGGGCCTGTACCCGGACCGCGATGGCACCGACAGCGCGCCCAGCGCCGGCGTGATCGTGGGCATAGGCCGCGTCAGCGGTGTCGATTGCATGATTGTCTGCAACGACGCCACGGTCAAAGGCGGAACCTACTATCCCATGACGGTGAAAAAGCATTTGCGCGCCCAGGAAGTGGCGGCGCAAAACAACCTCGTCTGCGTGTATTTGGTCGATTCCGGCGGCGCCAATCTGCCGAACCAGGACGAGGTGTTCCCGGACCGCGACCACTTCGGCCGCATCTTCTTCAACCAGGCCAATATGAGCGCCCAGGGCATCTCGCAAATCGCGGTGGTGATGGGCAGTTGCACGGCCGGTGGCGCCTATGTGCCGGCCATGAGCGATGAGACCATCATCGTCAAGAACCAGGGCACCATTTTTCTGGGCGGTCCTCCGCTGGTGAAGGCCGCCACCGGTGAAGTGGTGACGGCCGAAGACCTGGGTGGTGGTGATGTGCACACCCGCCTCTCGGGTGTGGCCGACCACCTGGCGCAGAACGATTTGCATGCCCTCTCGCTGGCACGCGAAGCCATTGCCAACCTCAACAAGAACAAGGCGCCGGCCCTGAGCACGCAAGCACCCGTGCCGCCGAAGTTTGCCGCTGAAGAGCTGTATGGCGTGATCCCCACCGACACGCGCAAGCCCTTTGATGTGCGCGAGATCATTGCCCGCATCGTCGACGGCTCGCAGCTGCACGAGTTTAAGCCCCGCTACGGCGCCACGCTGGTCTGCGGCTTTGCCCATGTGGAGGGCATGCCGGTGGGCATCATCGCCAACAATGGCATTCTGTTTTCCGAGTCGGCCCTCAAGGGCGCGCACTTTATTGAACTCTGCTGCCAGCGCAAGATCCCGCTGGTGTTTTTGCAGAACATCACCGGCTTCATGGTCGGGCGCAAATACGAAAACGAAGGCATTGCCCGCAACGGCGCCAAGATGGTCACGGCCGTGGCCACCGCAGCGGTGCCGAAGTTCACCATCATCATCGGCGGCAGCTTTGGCGCCGGCAACTACGGCATGTGCGGCCGCGCCTTTAGTCCCCGCTTTTTGTGGATGTGGCCGAATGCGCGCATCAGCGTCATGGGCGGCGAGCAGGCGGCCAGCGTGCTGGCCACGGTCAAGCGTGACGGTATAGAAGGCAAGGGCGGCGCCTGGAGCGCTGAGGAAGAAGAAGCCTTCAAGGCCCCCATCCGCCAGCAATACGAAGTGCAGGGCCACCCCTACTACGCCACCGCCCGCCTGTGGGACGACGGCATCATCGACCCCGCGGACACGCGCCGGGTGCTGGCGCTGGGCCTGTCGGCCTCGCTGAATGCCCCTATTCCCGATACGAAGTTCGGCGTGTTCCGGATGTGATGGAGTAATGAATATGTTTACAAAAATTCTGATTGCAAATCGAGGTGACCAGCGACGCAGTCGCGCAGTGGCGCAGCCAAATTGCATGGCACGCGCAGCGTGCGCAGGCGGTTTTACCGCGGGAGCTAACCATGTTTAAAAAAATCCTTATTGCCAACCGCGGTGAAATCGCCTGCCGCGTGGCCGCCACCGCCGCCCGCATGGCCATCCGCACCGTTGCCGTGTATTCGGACGCCGATGCTGGCGCCAAGCATGTGCAGGCCTGCGACGAAGCCGTGCATATCGGCGGCAGCGCCCCCAAGGACAGCTACCTGCGCTGGGAAAAAATTATTGAAGTGGCGCTGGCCACCGGCGCACAGGCGATCCACCCCGGCTATGGTTTCCTGAGCGAGAACGAGGCCTTTGCCAAGGCCTGTGCCGATGCCGGTCTGGTCTTCATCGGCCCGCCACCTTCCGCGATCCAGGCCATGGGCCTGAAGGCCGAGTCCAAGCAGTTGATGGAAAAAGCCGGTGTGCCGCTGGTGCCCGGCTACCACGGCAGCGGCCAGGGCGAGGCCCTCTTGCAGAGCGAGGCCGACCGCATTGGCTATCCCGTTCTGATCAAGGCCAGCGCCGGTGGCGGCGGCAAGGGCATGCGCGCCGTGGACAAGAGCGAAGACTTTGCCGACGCGCTGGCGAGTTGCAAGCGCGAGGCCATCAACAGCTTTGGCGACGACGCCGTGCTGATTGAAAAGTATGTGCAGCGCCCGCGCCATATCGAGATCCAGGTGTTTGGTGACACGCAGGGCAATTACGTCTACCTGTTTGAGCGCGACTGCTCGGTGCAGCGCCGCCACCAGAAGGTGCTGGAAGAAGCCCCCGCGCCCGGCGTGACGCAGGCCATGCGCGAGCAGATGGGCGCAGCCGCCGTGGCGGCAGCCCGCGCCGTGAACTATGTGGGCGCCGGCACGGTGGAATTCATCGTGGAACAAAAACCCGACGGCAGCATGCGCTTCTTCTTCATGGAGATGAATACCCGCTTGCAGGTGGAGCATCCGGTCACCGAGGCCATCACCGGGCTGGACCTGGTGGAGTGGCAATTGCGCGTGGCATCCGGCGAGCCGCTGCCGCTGCAACAAAGCGAACTGAAGATCAACGGCCACGCGATCGAGGCGCGCATCTGCGCCGAGACGCCGGACAACAACTTCCTGCCCGCCACCGGCACCCTGCATGTCTACGGCCTGCCGCCCTGCACCAGTTTCGCTCTCGCGAACCAGGGCGTGCGTGTGGACTCGGGCGTGCGCCAGGGTGACACCATCAGCCCGTTTTACGACTCCATGGTCGCCAAGCTCATCGTCCACGGCAGCACCCGCGAAGAAGCGTTGGCGCGCCTGGACGCCGCGCTGATGCAGACCCATATCGTCGGCCTGGCCACCAACGTGCAGTTCCTGCGCCATGTGGTGGGCAGCGCCTCGTTTGCCAATGCGGAGTTGGACACGGCGCTGATTCCGCGCGAGGCAGGGGTGTTGTTCAACCAGGACAAGGTGGGCCTGCCGCTGGCCGCTGCCGCCCTGGTGGCGCACACGCTGGACCAGGAAGCCCAAAAGGTGCAGACCTCGCACGATGCGCAGGGCTGGATAGATCCCTGGGCGCAGCGCGACAGCTGGCGCTCGCACGGTGCCACACTGCGCAGTTTTTCCGCCGTCTACCAGGAGCAGTCGGAGCTGCTGCAGCTGACGCGCGCCCACACCAAGGGTCTGCTGCTGCAGGCCCACGGCAAGACCGAGCCGCTGCAGTTTGAACGCTCAAAAAAGGACGGCGCGAATGGCGCGCTGGACATCACCTTTGGCACGCAGCGCATACAGGCCCAGGTCTATGACCATGGCGAGGTGCTGCATGTGTTCACGCCCCTGGGCGCCACCACCATCACCCGCGTCGACGCGCTGGCCCACGCCGGTGACACGCAGGGCGAGGCCGGTCGCCTGACCGCGCCCATGCCGGGCAAGGTCGTGTCCTTTGCCGTGAAGGCTGGGGATCGGGTCAAAAAGGGCCAGGCCCTGGCCATCATGGACGCCATGAAGATGGAGCACACCATTGCCGCACCCGCCGATGGCGTGGTGGCCGAGCTGCTGTTTGCGCCCGGCGACCAGGTGACCGAGGGCGCGGAGTTGTTGCGCCTGGAGCTGCCGGAAAAAGCCGCCGCCTGATAGCAGGGTTGGAAGTCCGGCCACAATGCGGGCCGGACCTTTTAAAGCTTAGAACCTGCCATGCACATCACTTTTTGCTGCGCCGCTACCGCCGCCGAACCCTGGCTAATTGACCTGCGCGCGGCCTTGCCTGGCGCCACCATCAGCCTGTGGAAGGCTGGCGATGCCGCTGCCGATTACGGCATCGTGTGGGCCCCGCCCCAGGCCTTTTTTGATGAGCAACCGCAGTTGAAAGCGGCCTTCAACATCGGTGCCGGAGTGGATGCGCTCCTGCGATTGAATATTTCCCCCACCACCCAACTGATCCGTCTGGACGACGCTGGCATGGGCGCGCAGATGGCCGAATATGTCTGCCACGCGCTGATCCGCCACTACCGATCGTTTGCGGGCTACGACTCCGACCAGCAGGCCGGCATCTGGAGCCAGCGCGAGGTGCTGCCGCGCTCTGCCATGCCGGTAGGCATCATGGGTCTGGGCGTGCTGGGCCAGCGCGTGGCGCAGGCAGTGGCGCAGTTTGACTTTCCGGTAAACGGCTGGAGCCGCACGGCGAAAGAGGTACCCGGCGTGCGCTGCTTCCATGGCGCAGACAGCTTCCGCGAGTTTCTGGCCGCCAGCCGGGTACTGGTCTCGGTGCTGCCGGCCACGCCCGAAACGCGTGACCTGATCAACCGCGACACGCTGTCGCGCCTGCAGTGCGGCGGCTACCTGATCAATGTGGCGCGCGGCGTGCAACTGGTGGAAGAAGACCTGCTGGCGCTGCTGGCCGAAGGCCATATGGCGGGTGCCGCGCTGGACGTGTTCCGCACCGAGCCCCTAACCGCGGGCCACCCGTTCTGGAACCACCCCCAGATCACCATCACCCCGCACAGCGCAGCACTGACCATCCGCGCCGAGTCCATCGCGCAGATCGCCGCCAAGATTGCTGCACTGCAAAGTGGCCAACCCGTGGCCGGTCTGGTGGACCGGCAGCGGGGATACTAGGGCCGGTCGTCGTCGGCGCAATGCGCACACGGTAGTCTGGCATTTTTTAACTGTTGCCCGGTTTATTCGGGCTGAGAGTGATCCATGCAATTGCCCCCCCGCGTCCAACTGATCGACGTAGGCCCGCGTGACGGCCTGCAAAACGAAAAGCAACCGGTTGATGCCGCCACCAAGATCGAACTGGTGCAGCGTCTGCAGGATGCGGGCCTGACCGAGATCGAGGTCACCAGCTTTGTCTCACCCAAATGGGTGCCGCAGATGGCGGACAACGCCGAGGTGATGTCCGGCATTGCGCGCAAGCCTGGCGTGCGCTACTCGGTGCTCACGCCCAATCTGCAGGGCTTTGAGGCGGCGACCAAGACCAGGCCCGACGAGATCGTGGTGTTTGGCGCGGCCAGCGAGGCCTTCAGCCAGAAGAACATCAACTGTTCGATTGGGGAGAGCATGGAGCGTTTCCGCCCGGTGGTGCAGGCCGCTCTTGCTGCGGGCATTGCCGTGCGCGGCGCCATCTCCTGCACCGTGGGTTGTCCCTATGAGGGCGAGATTGCGCCGGAGCGGGTGGAACTGGTGGCGCGGCTGATGCGCGAGATTGGCGTGCAGCGCGTGGACATTGCCGACACCATTGGCGTGGGCACGCCGCGCAAGGTGCAGCGTGCACTCGATGCCGCACTCAAGCACTACGAAATGGCTTGCGTCTCCGGCCATTTCCATGACACCTACGGCATGGCCCTGGCCAACACGCTGGCGGCGCTGGAAGTGGGGATGTGGAACTTCCAGTCCTCGGTGGCCGGTCTGGGCGGCTGCCCCTATGCCAAGGGCGCCACCGGCAATGTGGCCACCGAAGACGTGGTGTACTTGCTGCAGGGCATGGGGATAGAGACCGGCATCGATCTGGATAAGCTGATCGACGCTGGCAAGTTCATCAGCGATGCCCTGGGCCGCAAGCCGCATTCGCGTGCTGCCAACGCGCTGCTGACCAAGCGCCTGGGCTAACAGCGTCCGGGTTGCAGCGCCTGTTCGCGCCTGCAAATGCAGTGTGGGCAGGCGGTTAGCATCGGACCTTTCCTGTTTTTTGAGATGGACCCCGATCTATGTGTGGAGCCGAAGTAACAAGCCTTCCCGAGGGCGTGCAACGTGTTGCCGCCGTGTTGCAGTCGCACGAGCATCCGCATGCGCCCGTCATGCTGGACGCCGCCGCGCGCACCGCGCAACAGGCGGCCGACGCCCTGGGTGTGGCCCTGGGCCAGATTGCCAAGAGCATCATCTTTCGCCGCCTGTCCGATGATGCGGCGGTGCTGGTGATTACGTCGGGTGACCGGCGCGTGGACCAGAAAAAGGTTGAAGCCTTGGTCGGCCCACTGGGCCGGGCCGACGCCGCGTTTGTGAAGGCCGCTACCGGCTTCAGCATAGGCGGCGTGGCGCCGCTGGCCCACGCCAAGCCCTGCGTGACGCTGATGGACGAAGACCTGTTCCGCTTTGATGACATCTGGGCAGCCGCCGGTCACCCCCACGCCGTGTTTCAGCTGACTCCCAACCAGCTCTGCTTTATGACCGGCGTGAATGAATCGGATGTGGTGGAGTGGCCGCTGGCCGACATGCCCGCCGGTGCGCGCAAGGTGCTGGGCGACCGCTCGGCCTCGGTGCAAGCTGCCGGAAAGAGTTCTATGTCACCCTGCGTCTCAGTGTGCCGCATGGACGAACAGCGCGATATCTGCCTGGGCTGCCTGCGCACCCGCGAGGAATTGACCGCCTGGTCCACCATGGACGAGGATGCCAAATTCACGGTGTGGACATCGATCAATCAACGTTTACAGGTTCGCATGGCATGAAACAAATTACCTTTTATCTGGACTTTATTTCTCCCTACGCCTATCTGGCGTTTGAGGAGTTGCCCCAAGCCCTGATGGGCCTGAGCTATTCTGTCAGCTACAAGCCGGTGGCGCTGGGCGTGCTGCTGCGCCACCACGGCAGCCTGGGCCCGGCCGAGATTCCGGCCAAGCGCGATTGGACCTACCGCCATGTGATGTGGCTGGCACACAGCAAGGGCATCCCGCTGGACATGCCCGCCCTGCACCCCTTCAACCCCATGCCCTTGTTGCGCCTGGCCGTGGGAACGGATGCGCAAGGCCTGCCTAACCGCTATGTCTGCGAGACCCTGTTTCGCCATGTCTGGCAGGGCGGCTCCGACGCCGTGGATGCCACACGCCTGCAGGCCATCACCGCCGATCTGGCGCCAGCGCGCGCGGCCACCGACGATGCCGTCAAGGCCCAGCTCAAGGCCCACACGGACGAAGCCATTGCGCTGAATATCTTCGGCGTGCCGGCCTTTGAGGTCGACGGCAAGGTCTTCTGGGGACTGGACGCGCTGCCCATGCTGCGCGCCTATCTGGAAGGCGATGCCTGGTTTACCGACGCGAACTGGAATGCGCCGCTGACCCTGCCCTCGGGCCTGCCGCCTAAAAAGCCGTGAATCTGAACCCAACCCGTACCCTGCCTTAAGAATAAAAACAACAACCACCGAGACGCGCCATGCCCAATGCATTCAACTTCAACGCCTCCCCCTTTGACTGCCTGACCCAGGCCGAACAGCGCCTGGTGCGCGACAGCGTGGATGTAGCCTACTTCCCCGAAGGCGCGGCCATTCTGGAAGTGGGCATTGCGCCCACGCACCTGTTCGTCATCATCAAGGGCTATGTGAGCCAGATGGAGGGCTCCGAGGTCATCACCTCCTATGGCCCGGACGATTGTTTTGACGGGCGTGGCCTGGTGGCGGGCAAGGTCAGCAGCCGGTTTGTGGCGGCCGAAGAAGTGGTGGCCTATCAACTGGCCAAGCAGGCGGTGAGCGACCTGATTGCAGCCAACGCCACCTTTGGCGCGCTCTTGTTTTCGGACCTGAGCAACAAGCTCAGTGCACTGTCCGCGCGGCAAAGCCAGCATGAGTTGCAAAGCCTGACCATGTCGCGCGTGGACGAAGCCTTTTTGCGCCCCGCAGTATTTGTGGATGCGGGCACCAGCATTCTTTCCGTGGTCAAAACCTTTCAGGCCGAGCGCACCTCCAACGTGCTGGTGCGTGACAGCAGCCAGAGTCCCGAGCGCCTGGGCATCTTCACCGCCACGGCGGTGCAGCGCGCCATTCTGGATGGACGCCCCTTGGACCAGTTGCCGGTGGGCGACCTGTCCAACTTCACGCTGATTGAGGTGAAGCCCTCAGACCAACTCGGCGACGCCATGGCCATCATGTTGCGCAACCGTGTGCACCGCGTGGTGGTGGTGGATGACGACAAAAAAATCCACGGCATTCTGGAGGCGCTGGATCTGTTCAGTTTCCTGTCCAACCAGTCGCACCTGATCACCGAAAAAATCGAGGACGCGAAGGACCTGGACGGCCTGAGCCAGGCTGCCGCGCAAATCACCCGCATGATTGCGCTGCTGCACCGCAGCGGCTCGCGCGTCAACCTGATCGCCAAGCTGGTGCAGCAACTCAACTCGCGCCTGTTTGAGCGCGCCTGGAACCTGTTGGCCCCGGCCGATCTGGTCAAGAACAGCTGCTTGTTTGTGATGGGCAGCGAAGGCCGTGGCGAGCAATTGCTCAAGACCGACCAGGACAACGGCCTGGTGCTGCGCGATGGCTACACACCGCCGGCCGACCTGGCCGACATCTGCAGCCGCTTCTCGGCGGCCCTGGCCAGCTTTGGCTACCCCGAGTGCGCCGGCCACATCATGGTCAACAACCCGGACTGGCGCAACACGGCGGCCGGCTTTGGCCAGATGGCACGCCAGTGGCTGATCATGCCGGACGGCGACAGCCTGATGAAGCTGGCCATCTTCATGGACGCCCACGCCGTCTGTGGCGACGCCCATCTGCTGGAGGATGTGGAACACGCCTTGAGCAAACTGGCCACCGACAACGACGCCATGCTCAGCCGCTTTGCCTCGGCCATCGATGCCTTCGGCAGCGGCACCGGCTGGTGGAACCGCCTGCTCGGTCTGGGCGACAAGGACAACCAGCTCAACATCAAGAAGGAAGGCATATTCCCGCTGGTGCACGGCGTGCGCAGCCTGGCCCTGGCCAAGCGCGTGGAAGAAACCGGCACCACCGAGCGCATTGCCGCCCTGGTGACCATGGACGTGCTGACGCCCGAGATGGGCGCCGACCTGACCGACAGCCTGTACTTTTTCATGGGGCTCAAGCTCAAGGCGGGTCTGGCCGAACTCGACACCGACCGGCCGGTGACCGGCGCCATTGATGTGGACAAGCTCAGCAGCCTGGACCGCGATTTGCTCAAGGATACGCTGGGTGTGGTCAAGCGCTTCAAGGCGCTGCTGCGCCAGCGCTTCCACCTGGAAGCCGCCTGATGCCCGCGCGTTTTCTACCGCCGCGCCTGTGGGCCGCGCTCAAGCGCGAGTGGATGCTGTACCACATGGGCCTGCCCGAGTTCCGTTTCATGTTCGACCCGGCACCGCCCAACGAATGGGTGTCGCTGGACTGCGAGACCACCGGCCTNAACGTGGGCAAGGACGAAATCATTTCCATAGGCGCGGTGCGCATCGTGGGCAACCGCATCATGACCAGCGANCGNTTTGAGGTGCTGGTGCGGCCCGAGAACGGCGTGTCNGCCGAGAGCGTCAAGATCCACCGCCTGCGCGAGCAGGATGTGGCGCAGGGCTTGTCGATTGACGAGGCCATGAAGCAGCTNATGCGCTTTATCGGCAGCCGCCCGCTGGTGGGNTACTTCCTNGANTTNGACGTGGCCATGATCAACAAGGCGCTGTTCCCCATGCTGGGCATGGGCCTGCCCCAAAGCAAGATCGAAGTCTCCGGCTTGTACTACGACTACAAGTACCGCCAGCAGCCGGCCCACACGCGCCAGGACGCGCCGCAAATCGACCTGCGCTTTGACACCCTGATGGCCGACCTGGGTCTGCCGGTGCGCGAGGCCCATGACGCGCTGAATGACGCGGTGATGGCGGCCTTGGCGTTTATCAAGCTCAAGCAGTTGAAGGGCTGAGCATGGGCGGGTTCATCAACCTAGGCGATGACCCCGCCGCCCAGGCAGATGTCGCCGTCATAGACCACGGCCGATTGGCCGGGCGTGACGGCCCATTGCGCTTGCGGGAACGTGAGCGCAAAGCCGTGGTCGTCCAGGCTCTGGAACTGGCAGGGCGCGTCGCTTTGGCGGTAGCGTGTCTTGGCGGCCAGCGGGCCGTCGGTGGGTGGTGCACCGGCGCACCAGCTCGCATCCTGCGCCGTGAGCTGGCTGGACTGTAGCCAGGGGTGCTCGTGGCCCTGCACCACCCACAGGGTGTTGTGCTCCATGTCCTTGCGCGCCACAAACCAGGGCTCGTGCTCGCCGCCGCCGCGCTGCGCACCCTTGGCCTTGAGGCCGCCAATCCCCAGGCCCTGGCGCTGGCCCAAGGTGTAAAAGGACAGGCCCACATGTTCGCCAATGGTATGGCCCTTGGGGTTCTTGATGGGCCCCGGTTCCTTGGAGATGTAGCGGTTCAGAAAGTCGCGGAAGGGGCGTTCACCGATAAAGCAGATGCCGGTGGAGTCCTTCTTCCTGGCGTTGGGTAGCTGCATTTCGGCGGCGATGCGGCGCACCTCGGTCTTGTGCAGCTCGCCGACCGGGAACAGAGTCTTGGATAACTGGGTCTGGTTGAGGCGGTGCAAAAAGTAGCTCTGGTCCTTGGACGGATCCAATCCCTTGAGCAGTTCATGCAGGCCGGTGACCCGGTTCTGCCTGACCCGTGCATAGTGACCCGTAGCGATCTTGTCGGCACCCAGGCGCATGGCGTGGTCCAGAAAGGCCTTGAACTTGATCTCGGCATTGCACAGGATGTCGGGGTTGGGCGTGCGTCCGGCCTGGTACTCGCGCAGGAACTCGGCAAACACGCGGTCCTTGTAGTCGGCGGCAAAGTTGACGTGCTCGATTTCGATGCCGATCACATCGGCCACGGCGGCGGCGTCCACGAAG
>TBL_comb47_HYPODRAFT_10002237_pt1 | contig 24052 bp, 27 predicted proteins | sample TroBogypolimnion_40_FD_10682 | JGI IMG/M metagenome (IMG submission 10682)
GAAATGCGCCACCGTTGCCCATCATACTCAACGATGTCATTGGCGTGTGCTACTAATGGTTGACCGTCAACCCCTGCCCATGCTTCTGCATAACCTTCGTTAAAGGTTCCGGTATCTTCAGTAAACAAATATCTTTGTCCTGCAGAAGGTGCAGCCAATCCAGCTCCGGGGCCACTGCGTAGTGGATCAATAACAGCCAATACTGGATCTAATGTATTGCCAGGAATTGATCCAGTGTCTACCGTAAACAATAAGAATCGATCATCGGTTGGGTCATAACTAACTTGACCAATTACTTCAGACCCATCTTCTTGCTCTAATTTAATATAACTAATACCATCGCGTAGTGTGCCATACATACCAATTACATTGTGCCATAATAAATTACTATCCGGGCTATCAGGAGGAGTCAAACTAGCATTAGATTGATCTACAACCTGCTGTTCACGCAACACTTGTAATCGTCCGACCGCTGGATAGCCACCAATTAACAATACCTGATATCCATATGGAGTAATTGCCTGACGTGTTCCTAATAGTAAATCGTTGTCAAGTATAGCATTACTAGCATCGCCGTTAGAATCAAATACACTCATAACAATACGTTCAACCACACCTAACTTCTTAACCTTGGCAGGGCTCGATATCCAAATTGGCACACTAAAAGTAAGTGTAGCGATATCAATTGGATTATCTGGTCCAACAGGAATAGTGCGGTTACTCCATTTAACACTTTCAAGATTACAAACAGTTAAACTAGTCCAGTCGATAAAGTTATCGGTGCTTTGAATTTCTAAACTAGGATTGAACAGGACTAAAATTTGTTCTAGAATTTGCATTTTTTGATTGGTATTTGATGTCCAAATATCTAACGCAATAGTCAGCTTGTATGGAACTGGCATTAATCGTTCAATGGTAAATGCATTGCCTTGGGTCGTTTCGTAACTATCTGTAGACTCATCATAGGTTCTTTGACGAACCTGAATGTTACTTACAAAAGTAGGATCCTGTATTCTAGGACGGTCGTAATCAAGACTAGTAATGTAAAATGTCATTAACGGAGTGCTAGGCATATCGTTGGCAGAGTTCTGCTGTATGATTGTCTGTGCTTGACGACTAGCATCGCCATAACGAACTGGAACACGAACCAACGTATCGTTTTTACCACTCTGGTTAATACCATATTCTACTTGGAAGTTACTGAATATTCTTGCAAACTGCAATAAGAATCGACGAATTTGTTCATCATAAAAGAACGAAGCCATTATAGTTCTCCTCTTTTACGAGCTTCTCTTGTATAAGCAGATTGGCTCATTAATATTTTGGTATTTTCATTGTGCATCTTGCCCTTCATTGGCCCACCATCTCGTCTTTTCCATCCGCCAATAACATTATTAGCGTGTCTTAATTTATGGACTCGTTTCATTTTTTCAATGCTTTCTGCACTATGTGTTTTATTACTACCAGTTTCTCTATTATTATACAATGTAATTCCTTGAGCACGTAATTTATTAGCCCACACAGTTTCTAATTCGTTTAATTTTTCTATTGTGGTTGTTTGATCAACAATTTCCCATACAAAGTTTTTAATACCGTGCTTACGCATACTATCATATAGATGACTCTTTTTACCTTTACGGACCATGTCACAGTGAGCATACCACCGCATCTTAGCATTGGCCTGAATAGTCTGTCCTACATACATTTTACCATTAACGAGATTTTTAATTGTATAGATATACATTATCGTCCTGGTGGTCTTGGGTTTGGTGGAGTGATGTTTCCACCTTGATCGCCGTTGTCGGCCTGTGGTTTAAGTATCTGGCTGAGACTCTGCCGACTTGGTATATTACCCATGTCAGTAGTAGGCACTGTGTAAGTATTATTAACAAAGCTAGCACGTTGGGATAATGCTCCACTTGCTAAATCCAAATCAGTTCTAACGTTATCGCTGACTGCGACCCAAGATTTTCCACTGTATCTAAATAAACGATTAGGGAAATAATCTAAACGTAGCGCATAATCGCCTGCCGCAGGATACGGAGGAAACTGAACACCGGGCGTTACTGGTAAACCGTTGGGCGCATATTGATCGCCGGTTAAGTAACCCATGGTGTAGCCAAAACTTGTTGGACTATTGCCTTCACCACCTTCGGTGCTGTCTACATGAGGATATGTATTATCAGCAGTAAGTCCTGCTCCAGCTGGTTCTCCTAAGTTGGTAGGTAATACATAAAATTTTGTAACGTCGTAACCACTTAGTGGAACATCTGCTTGTGCTTGAACTAACAAGGCGTCATTGAGTGCCAAATCAGTATTACGGGTGCTCATCTTATCACCCACTGTAGTAGGTGTGGTTGGCGTCCAGTATGGTTGTCCTGTGCTAGGATTTACCGCATCAATTGGTGTCCCAGGAGGAACGTTGCCATTGGCGGTATAGTATGCGCCGCCATCATTAACAACTTCTCCGTTAGGATAGTAATTGCCATTGTCCCAGATATTTTCTGGCATAAACGGCTGATTAATAATTTGGCTAAACTCTTGAGCGTTAACCATTGGCGTTGCCTTAACACGCCATAAGTGTGGCAACCATGTTTGACTGAATCCTTCTGAAGCATAGTTGCCGTCTTGAATTACATAGTATCTAGGTAGGGCCATTGGAATACTACGATCCAATGGATGATAATCTTTTAAGTTTGGAACCTCAATAACATCACCACTCATTAACTTACGACCAAAAGTATCGATCATGTTATTGTAATGGAATGTAATAAACAATGTATCATTGTTTAAAAATAAACCAAATTGAGTTAAATCAAAATCAATATCTTGTGTGCGATATACACCACGCATAACATACACGTCAGGATCATAAGCACGATCACGGTTTTCTAGTAATAACAAATCCTCAATATACAAAGGATTAGTTGAATCATATACGGGTAAGGTAGCATCGCCTGGATTGTTGGCTTGTTCTGGGTCAACAATAGGACCAAGATATTTGTGAATGTAAATGTCCAATCCACCGACTGTAAACATTTCTTTAATAGTTTTATCAAAGAATTGATAATCTGCGGTTCTGTTTGGGCGGTAGAGTGAAAGTCTAGGCAATTTGTTCCCCTGTAGCTAACTTGCAATTATCACCGTGCCATCTTTTGTAATTAGATTTACCTTTGCCAATTCGATTACAGTGCTCACATGTAAATATAAACATTGTTTCTTTTTTCATTTTTCCAAACTTTTCTCGTTCTTCTGGAGTCCATCGTTGTTTATTTGTGTTACTAATTTTTTCTTTGGTTGCTGTGCTATGAGTTTTTCCTTGCATAGACCCAGTCCTTCCAATTAATCGTTTGCTTTGCTTACTTCTTTCTTCGGAGGAACTCCACCGAATGGTAGCCATTGCTGACTGTTTAAATTTTGTATCAATTGTTGGAATATAATTTAATTTTTCTCGAGTTTGTTTTGTTTTTTGTTTAGCTGATTGTGATCGTTTAGTTCCAAATGCAGGATTACCAGCACCTTGTCTTTTTGACCTGGCCTCCTCACTCCAATTGAATTTTGCCCCACATATTCCGTCGCCACCATCTGTGCGGTTTAATAAAATACCAGTTCCTATGTCTTTGCGTCCATACCAGCTAATCATTCTGCGTTCAATAGCCAATGCTCCTATTTCTGTTAAGTTTTGTTCCAGAATTACAATTTTAGTTTGGTCTTTTGGAACAGAAATGCCATAATGTTTATGCCATGCCCGTTGATCTTTTCCCTTACCAATATAATAAGGAAATCCGGTTGTTTTTCTTAAATATGCATAAACATAGAAGCCAGATGGAGTAATCATAGTTATATTTATTAAATTATGTTGAGCTTGACTGCTAAATCAAATTATATTATACTTAAACTCATGGACGAACTATTTCACCGCTTAGATCGTGCTGAAAAGCACATAACACAGGTCAAAAACAAAGTGGCCCGCCGCGATCTATTAAAAATGGTTCGAACCGTGGATCAAGCTATTGTGGCCGCTGATATGGAAAGTGTAGAATGTCGCAGAATGCACCGAGAATCTATCCGCTACCGAGAACTTGTGAAAACAGTAGATAGTTTACTAACTAATTTAGAACAACATATAACCTTTGCAAGCCTGCTCGGTTGACCTTACAGAAACTTTCCTATACAATACGACTATGGCTAAAACAACTGAAATCAAACGACTCAACCCCAAGGGTGCTGAAACCAAATATGTAGGTTTTGAACCTGAATGGAAATTCCAACCAGATGATACTAATCGTGTCAGCCGACTGGCTAATGCGTTTCAATGGTATAATTATCACTACGGCAAAAAAGATGCCAAGGAGATGTTATGTCATTATTTAGAGCACAATGGAAGAAAAGTTGACGCCAGGACCATGCGTGGCATTCCTGACAGTCAGATTCGTGTGACCCCGGCTTGGGTATGCAGAATGACCTTGCTTGGTCTCATGCTCAATGAACACGAACAAAGTATTATCGACGAGCAAATTTCAGCCATGCTCAAAGTTAAACAAGAAAAGAAAAAGGAACAGTCCGAAGTTGATGCAGATACTGCCGTGGCTAAACTTACTATTCAAGACCATCTCCGAGAAAAAATCAGCGAATGCTGTGGCGAACTAGAAGGTATGTTTGATGACTTCGTTGTAGCCGGAGCAAAAATGTCAGCAGACTTCAGCCCAATCAAACTCATGCGTGGTATGAATATTAGTCCTAACATGATTTCAACTGTAAGTCGTGTGTGGGAATTGCGACTAGCAGAATTTACGGAAGTGCTCGAAGGTGTGGATCCAGATCTAGTCGAAGGCTACAGCCACCTTAATAAAAATCAATTAAAACAATGTGTAAAATTCTGCGAAACCGTGGTCAACGACTGTAACAGTTATGTTCAACTCAAGAAGGTTGAACGTAAACCACGTGCTAAGAAAGCAGTAAGTCCAGAAAAACTTACCCGTCGATTTAAGTTTCTTCGAGAGTTTACTGAGCTCAATCTTAAATCAGAACCAGTTACTAAATTAGTAGGTGCCAGCGAAGCATGGCTCTACGATACAGCTAAACGTAAACTAATTCACGTCATGGCTGATGCACATATCGGAACATTTACAGTTAAAGGTTCAGCAGTAGTAGCGTTTGATGTTCAACAAACTGTGCAAAAAACACTACGCAAGCCAGCTGAACAGATTAAGTCGGTAATCAGTGGCGGAAAACCAGCGGCTCGTAAAGCGTTTGGAGCAATTAAAGCTACAGAAACTAAGTGGAACGGACGCGGTAACGATAATTTGATTATCCTCTGGGCTTGGTAAACTACTAAATACAAGGAACAGGAGTTCCTTTATGGCCGTAGAAAATCAAGCTAGCTTAGATACATTAAAACAAAATCTTTTTGAATATGTTCAACTACAACTGGGTTCCCAAATTGTTGATCTTGAGCTTGATGCTGAACACTATGAAGCAGCCTATCAACGCACCATTGGAGTATATCGCCAACGTGCTCAGAACGCTTACGAGGAAAGCTACAGCTTTTTAGAGCTAGTAACCAATGTTAATATCTATGACATGCCGCAAGAAGTTATAAGTGTGCGGCAAATTTTCCGTAGAACATTTGGTGATTCAACAGGCCCATTTGCTAGTAACTTTGATCCATTTAGTCAAGCAAGTATGAACGTTTACTTGATGAACTTTAACGTAGCTGGCGGACTTGCTACCTACGATTTCTATAGCCAATATGTAGAAATGGCCGGACGTATGTTTGGCGCCTACATGAACTATACTTATAATCCAGTAACTAAAAAATTACAACTAATCCGTGATCCAAAAGGCACTGGTGAAAGCGTGTTAATGTGGACTTACAATTTAAAACCAGAGTTTAATTTGTTAAGTGACTTCCAAATTCAACAATGGATTCGCGACTACATGGTAGCCAATTGTAAGATGATCATCGGTGAAGCACGTGAAAAGTTTGCTCAAATTGCCGGCCCACAAGGTGGTAGCACTCTAAATGGAACCGCAATGAAGTCCGAAGCTCAAACTGCAATGGATAATTTAATTACCGATCTTAAGAATTATGTCGACGGTAGCCAACCGCTTTCCTGGGTTATTGGTTAATAATAATTAGACTTTAATCTAAACTCGTGCTATACTCTTAGCATGAGCTCATTAATGATTGACATCGAAGGTTTAGGAACTGGTCCAGATGCGACCATACTAACCATTGCCGCCCAAAGTTTTGATCCATTTGGAAAGGGCTATTATGATCGTCAATACTATGCCCGCATCACTCTTGAAAGTCAAGAAAATCGAACTATACAACAAGATACTATAGACTGGTGGGCCACTCAGCCTGAAGCACAAGCAGAAGCCTTTATGGAAGAAGGCCGAGTTGATTTAGAAACTGCGTTAGATAGTCTATACAAACTTGCTTGGCAACACAAATTCATTTGGGCAAATGGTCCAACCTATGATATGAACATTCTTGAACATGCCTACAAGAGCTACGGCAAGAGCTTACCTTGGCAGTTTTACAATGTCCGTGATGCTCGCACGGTATATAGTTTGTGGCCCGAGCTACCTAAACCAGCTACTAGTCACCATGCTCTTGAAGATTGTCGTAGACAAATAGACATGCTTCAAGCTACACTTAAACACTTAAACGTAAAGGAAATTAGATGATTATTGGTATTTGTGGATTAATCGGATCGGGCAAAGATACTATTGCAGACTACCTACAAAACATACACCAATTTCGTCGAGAATCCTTTGCACATACTCTTAAAGATGCGGTTGCGCATATCTTTGGATGGGATCGTGAACTGATTGAAGGCCGCACTCGCGAAAGCCGCGAGTGGCGCGAACAAGTAGATCCATGGTGGGCAGAACGCTTAAACATGCCTAATTTAACTCCTAGGTATGTATTACAAGTCTGGGGCACCGAAGTTGCTCGCCGCAGTTTTCATGATGATATTTGGATTGCTAGCCTAGAAAATAAACTCCGTAAAACTACCGACGATGTAGTAATTTCAGACTGCCGTTTTCCTAATGAAATTCGTGCTATCCGTAATGCTGGCGGCAAAGTCATCCGCGTAGTTCGCGGCCCAGAACCCGAGTGGTATGAGCTGGCTGAAAAAGTAAATCGCGGTCCTACTCGTAATACTGAATGGGCATTAAGCAAAGCACGTTTAGAAACCTACAAAATTCATGCCAGCGAAACCGGATGGATTGGCACCGAGTTTGATGCTGTTATTGACAATAACGCAGACGGATTAGATAATCTATACAGCCAGGTTAAAGATCTGGTTCTAAATCTCCAGGAACCCAAGGGCGATCCAGTCGCTTAATTTCTTCTACACAATTTAAACATATAGTTCTTAAATTTCGTAGGCCAGTATTGTGTTGGTTCCCATCTACATGATACACCAACAATTGGCTAGCATATCTTGATCTAAACCCGCAACGATCGCATGCGGGTTTTTTCTTATATCCTGCTGTTTTCCATCTAGGTTCTGGAACTTTAATTCCGCGATTCTTGGCAATGCAATAACCACAACGAGTTCTATAGTGTGGAATATCGTCACGATAGTAGTTAACGGCGGCTGGCCTTTGTTTACAACTCTGACAAATGGGTCTAATCATGGAATATTTACCATGAAAACCTTTGCCAAAGGCCTTAACAATGCCATTCTTTTTGCCTTTTATTATAAATATTAACAACTAGAAAAAAGGATTTACTATGGCACTCTTATCACCAGGCGTAGAAGTTACAGTTGTTGACCAAAGTCAATATATTCCGGCTGCAGTTAACTCTGTTCCGTATATTTTACTTGCTACTGCGCAGAACAAAGTTTCTGGAACAGGCACAGGCGTTGCGGCTGGCACACTAAAAGCCAATGCAAACAAGGTATATTTAATTACCAGCCAGCGTGACTTGTCGGCTACTTACGGTGTTCCGTTCTTTTATAAGACTACAGCGGGCACACCAATTAACGGCTACGAACTAAACGAATATGGTTTGTTGGCTGCTTATAGTGCCCTTGGTATTACTAACCGTGCTTATATTCAACGTGTTGACGTTGACTTGGCCGCCTTAACAGCTAGTTTAGTTCGTCCTGTTGGCACACCACCAGATGGAACTTACTGGTTAGATACTGCTAACAGTCTATGGGGACTGTATCAGTGGAATATTACTACCAGCGCATTCACTAACGTGATTCCGTTGGTTATTACAGATACTACACAATTAGAACCTGGCTATACCAACCCAGCACAAAGCGTTGGCTCAATTGGTGATTATGCTATTACAGCAACTAACGTTAATAACCCTGGTTACTTTAAACGTGGTGGCCCTACAGCAGATCAAACAAGTGCTACTAGTTTGGCTAATCTTTACAATACCTGGGTTGAAGTTGGCAGTGATGATTGGATGACAGCTTGGCCAACCGTGCAGGCTACATTAGCTCCTTCAACAATTCCTTCTGGTGACGCAGGAACATTTACAATCAACGGTTCTACAATTACAGTTAGCAGTGGTGAAACAGTAACAGCAATCAGTAATGCTATTAACTCTGCGGCTATCACTGGTGTTTATGCTGCTAACGTTGATGGCAAACTGCAAATTTATGCAGATAGCACAGCATATTCTAGTGCAGGTGAAGTTGTTATTGCCGCAGGAACAGGCACACCATTGGCTGCCTTGGGTATTACAGCTGGAACTTATTATGTTCCTGCATTCTTGGCTGCTCCTAACTATTCAGCACCACGCTGGAGAAGCACAGACACACAACCAGAACCAACTGGTTCTTTATGGCAACGCACTAACAATGTAAATCTTGGCGCTAATTTAGCAGTTAAGAAATACAGCACATTGTTAGGCACATACGTTCAACAAAATTGCGCTATCTATCCAGATGATGGCACAGCAATCTATACACTAGATCCAAGTGGTGGCGGAAAAAATATTCCAGCTGGCACAACAGTTGCTTTGACCAATCCTGAATATAACTCTCCAGTTACTTTAGGTCTTGAAATTTTTGAAAGATACAGCATTGGTGCTACAATTGTAACGGGCAATACTAATGCACCTGGTGCATTTACAAGTGGAAATACATTTACTATTGCCGCAACTATTCCTGGGCAAGCTGCCTTGGGTGCCGCAGTAACAGCAACACTAGGCGGAACAACAGTAGCAGATTTCTTAACAGCAGTTAGTGCCGCGGTTGGTTCATCTACATTTGCGTCTTATGTAACTGCAACTGTTAATAGCTCTGGCGCAATTGTGTTTACACACAGCGCAGGTGGTGATATTGTATTAACGAATACTGCTGGAACTCCATTGACTACAGCAGGATTTACCTCAGCAACACCGTTCTGCCGCACTGGCGCCAGTGGTTCTTTAATCCTTAGTTACTGGGCCGGAACACCAACATTCACTTACACAGCTAGTTCTACAGGACCTGATCAAGATCCTGATAACGGAACTTACTGGTATTATTCAGCTACAACACAAGCTGATATTATGATTCAAAATAATGGTATGTGGTATGGTTATCAGAACGTTACTAACGATGTTCGCGGTGACGACCTATCACAAACTAATGCTAGTGGCCCAATATTCAGCACTACAGCACCTACAACACAAAATAACACAGCCGCTAGTCCGTTGGTCTACGGCGACTTATGGATTGATACAAGCGATTTGGAAAACTATCCAGTGATCAATCGTTGGAGTAATGTTGAAGGATCTGACCAATGGGTAAGAATTAATAACACAGATCAAACCACAGAAAATGGTATCTTGTTTGCTGATGCACGTTGGTCTCCAAACGGGTTGGCAAATCCTGTAACTGATCCAATTCCAACAATTACTAGCTTGTTAACCAGTAACTATTTGGATATTGATGCTCCAGATCCAACACTGTATCCACAAGGAACATTGTTATGGAACACACGTCGCAGTGGATTCAATGTTAAATCATTTGAAGCTGACTACTTTAATACAAATAGTTTCTATGTTCCAATTTACAGTAGTAGCACATCATACATGTATAATGATTTTGTTAACTACAATGGCACAATCTATGTGGCAAAACAAAGCACAACCGGAAATGCACCAAGTAATACTACATATTGGTCAGCTCTAGATGCCGCTAATGGTGGAATCAACACCTGGGTCACAGCCAGCGGTAACAAAAATGATGGTAGTCCATATATGGGTCGTCAAGCTCAACGTGTTATCATTGTTTCGGCTCTTAAGAGTGGCATTGATACCAGTGTTCAGGCACGTGAAGAACAACGTCAGTTTAATTTGATTGCTTGCCCACAGTATCCAGAGTTGATGTCTAACATGGTCGAACTTAATAATGATCGCAAGAATACAGCATTCGTAATCGGCGATACACCATTGCGTTTAGGACCAGATAATGATTCTATTACAACATGGGCTAACAACAATGGCGGTCTTGGTTTACCAACAGGCGATGGCGAAACAACATTTGACCCATACCTTGGTGTATTCTACCCAAGTTGCCAGACTACAGATTTATCTGGTAGCCCAGTAGTTCAGCCACCAAGCCACATGATGATTCGCACAATTATTCGTTCAGACGAAATTGCATATCCATGGTTAGCACCTGCCGGAACATTGCGTGGTGTAATTGACAATGCGGCACTCATTGGTTATGTAAATGATCAAACTGGCGAATTTACAACTATTGGTGTAAGTCAAACATTACGTGACGTATTGTATCAATTGAATATTAATCCAATTACCTTTATTCCTGGAATTGGTATTACTAACTTTGGTAACAAGACAACTACTACTGATTCAACAGCAATGGATCGTATCAACGTAGCACGTTTGGTAGCATTTATCCGTGGACGTTTACAAGAAATTGGTAATCAGTATTTGTTTGAACCAAACGATCAGATTACACGTAATTCGATTGCAAATACTGTTACTAGTTTGATGCTTGATCTAGTAGCAAAACGTGGTATCTATGACTACCTAGTAGTTTGCGACCTAAGTAATAACAGTCCAGCTACAATTGATGCCAACGAATTGTATGTAGACATTGCAATTGAGCCAGTTAAAGCGGTTGAATTTATCTACATTCCATTGCGAATTGAGAACACTGGAGCAATTGCTAGTAGCATTAGCACAGTGGCCACGGCTAGTTAATACCATGGCAAATAATACCATAAATAAAGTATATAGGAGATAATACCATGGCAGTTTCATCATTAAGTAGAATGACAGTTCCTTTGGCCAGTGACCAGAGTAGTCCAAGCCAAGGCTTGTTGATGCCAAAATTAAAGTATCGCTTCCGCGTTACTTTTCAAAATTTTGGTGTAAGTCAACCAACAACTGAGTTGACTAAACAAGTAGTTGATTTTGCCAGACCTAGCGTTGAGTTTGCAGAAATTGCAGTTCCTATCTACAACAGCACAATCAAATTAGCNGGAAAATATACCTGGACTGATACAACTTGTAACATTCGTGATGATGCAAGTGGTGCGGTATCTAAGTTGGTTGGTGAGCAGTTGCAGAAACAATTAGACTTTATGGAAATGGCTAGTGCCGCTTCTGGTATTGACTACAAGTTCTTGACTGTGTTTGAAGTTCTTGACGGTGGTAACGGAACTTCTGTTCCAGTAGCACTTGAAACATGGGAACTTTATGGTTGCTACCTTAAGTCAGTTAACTACAACGACATGAACTATGGCACCAGCGAAGCAGCTACAATTAGTATGACTATCACTTATGATAACGCTAACCAAGTTGCTGGTGAAGGTGTTGGCACAACAATTGGACGCACAGTAGGCGACGTAGCAACAGGCGCTGGCCTCTAATTAATTATGGCCTGGGGTCAGGACTTCCTTAAAGGATTCGTTGGGTTTGATGGGCTGAAAGATTATAGCCATGCTGCCAAGACGTTTCTGCAGAATGGGTATGAAAATGCTCCTCGCCAGAAGTTCTTATTCCACGTCTACTTCACAATAAACACACAGAACGTTCCTGCTTTACGTAGTGCCTTTCCTGGTCAAGATCAAGCAACAATTGGCCTAATGGTCAAGACAGCACAGTTGCCTACATATACAATGAGTGTCGAAACACTCAACCAATATAATCGTAAACGTCTAGCACAAACTAAAATTGAATATAATCCAGTTCAATTTGAATTTCATGATGATGGCAGCGATTTGATTCGTAATATGTGGTATAACTATTTCAAATATTATTATAAAGATCCTAGTCAAAAATACGACAATGTAACCAACACCAATGGTCAAATGGCTGCGGTTATTGGCACACCAGCTGGATTCAGTTACAACACAAGAGATATTTACAGTCCAAATCTTCCAGTTAACGATTGGGGTTACATTGGTGAGGCATACAATGATGGCTACACTAACATTGACGGCACACCGTCTGGCAAGCCACCATTCTTTAAAGACATTCGTATCTACGGATTAAATCAACATAAGTTTGCTGAATATATTTTGATCAACCCAATGATCACTGATTGGGCCCACGACACCTATGACTACAGTGCTGGCAACGGCATAATGACACACAGAATGACTATTAAGTATGAAACAGTCAAATACTATAGTGGTGCCATTGGTGGAGTTCGCCCGGACACTAACGTTCAAGGTTTTGCAGATCCTGCATACTACGACACAGTTCCAAGCGCACTAGCTCGTCCAGGCTCAACACAAACCGTTCTAGGCCAAGGCGGTTTGTTAGATGCTGGTATTGGTATTGTGGCAGACTTAGAAAGTGGTGGAGTTGGCGGACTTATTGGTGCAACACAAACAGCTATGACAGCTTACAATACATTTAAAAATGTCAATTTGAAGAGCGTGGTTAATGCAGATCTTCAACAAGCAGCACAAAATGTTATTCGCGGAGTATTGCCAGGAGCACTACGTTCAGCAACCGTAAGTCAAGGCATTAATACTGTAGCTGGCATTCCTAGTCAACCGTTGACATATAACAGCGGTGGCGTATTCTTCCCAACACCACCAACTACTACTAATCCTTAATATACCATGACTACAGTTAACGAAACCAATTATTCAATTGACCAAACAGTAAGAATCTACGATCAATTTTACAACTACGCGGCAAATATTCCGTCGGTAGAATACGATGCTGTTTTAAGTTATTTTAAAAGCGTTTTTAAAACTGTAGCCGCGGCACAAAATTTTACCAGCGCACTATTTAGAGTAGCTGATCAAACTAACACTGATGCTTTAACACTACTACAAACATTTCAACAAAACGGTTCATCCGAACCACAAGTAACCATACTCATGGCTTACTATCTCAACGGTGTGCGTAGCACTTCTACATTGTTGGGTGTTCTTGCACCAACACAACCAAACTACTACGCCGCTAGAAACATAAGGGCCTAATCATGGCTAACTTCCGTCAAGGCGCTTACTCAGTAAAAAACACTGCCAAGTATGTGGGCAAAGGCACGCCGCGTTATCGCAGTGGTTGGGAACTTACTTTTATGATGTTCCTGGATAGTAACGATAATGTCCTACAGTGGGCTAGCGAAAGCATTAGTATACCTTATCGTAATCCATTAACTGGCAAACAGAGCATATATATTCCAGATTTTTTAGTAACATATCGAGGACGTAATAATACTACTATTGCTGAATTAATTGAAATCAAACCTAAAAAGCAAAGCCTAATAGAAAGCAAAGCTTCGGCCAAAGAACGTGCTATAGTAGCTGTGAACTATGCCAAATGGGATGCCGCTACTAAATGGGCCAAGCGCAACGGACTTACATTTAGAGTTATCAACGAAGATATGATTTACCACCAAGGTGGTAAGAAATAGTAACCTAATTGTTTGGCGGTAAATATGGTATGACCCGCAAATTAGAAGAACTATTTGATTTTCCACCTTCTGAAGATTCCACCTCCGAATCTAAACCAGAACCAACACGCACTCAGCTAGCAGAAATTGACGCTACAATTGATAAAATTGATGCGGCTCTGCCTACTGTCCGCGATCTCGCAACAGGCGACTCAGAGCTAGATGAGCTGGCTAACATGGCTAAAGAAAGCTATGATAATCTAATGGATTTGGGCATGCAGGTAGACAGCAGGTATGCAAGTGAAATATTTAATGTAGCTGGAACTATGTTAGGGCATGCTATTACAGCCAAGACAGCCAAGTTAAACAAGAAGCTAAAAATGGTTGATCTACAGTTAAAGAAACTAAAAATGGATCAAGACCAAGCCCGGAATGCACCCGAGCAGGCAATAGAAACAGCACACGGCCAGGTGTTAAGTCGTAATGATTTGTTGGAACGCTTGATATCTACAAGCCAGCAAAACAATAATAAAGCATAAATATCATATAGGGATACAAATATGAAAAATTTTCAACAATACCTCACTGAAAGTGAAAGAACCTACAATTATCGCATTAAAATTGTAGGTGATGTGGCACCTGATTTCATCAAGGCTTTAGAAGGTAAACTTGCACAGTTCGACGTTGTAAAGTTTAGTAAGCCAAAGACTACACCAGTTCAACTTAAACCTGCTGACTTTCCTAAGCACAGCAATGACAGTGTAACTAGTATAGATGTAGAATTCCGCTACCCAGCAATTGAGCCGCAGATTAAACAGATTGCTCAAATGTTGTTCCTTGACCCAAACCGCATTATCATGTTGACTACACCACATGAAGACGGCATGGCAGTTGAAAAAGAAAAGATTGAAACTGAAAATAAAGATTTGTTAACTGATACAGATTATCCTGCTCCAGATGCTGCACAAAAGGCACTGAGTAAAGATTACTCTGCTCCTTACGACGAGCATGCTGTATTAAAAAATGCATACCGTAGTGACTTTGAAGTGGCTGGTGGAAAGACTCCTCCTGCTAAAACAACAAACGACTTGCCAATGGGCACATCAAGTCCAATGACTAAAGTAAAACGCCCACCACGTCCGGCTACCGGCGCAAACCCAAGAGGATAATAGAATGACATTTTTTCATGACTTAAACAAACGATTAAGCCAGCTGGCTCAGAAGCAAGACCTACACGAATCAAAAGTAGCCGAAAGTGAAAAGTGGATTCAGAAGGCTGTTAATCCTGCTCACAAGGGCGACCTGCACAAGGCACTTCATGTAGCCCAAGGTGAAAAAATCCCCAAGGCTAAAATTGAAAAGGCCACGCACAGTAAAAATCCTAAACTACGTCACATGGCACAGTTTGCTAAGAATGTTGCCAAAGAAGGCGAAGAAATGGCCGACGAAGGTAATGCATTTACAGGCAAGCTAGCGTCAACACCCAAGGGTGGTAAGTTTAAGTTAGGCGACAAAACATTTAAAGATACAAGCACTATTGAAGAAGGCACATGCCCAAGTTGTAATTGTGCTCCATGTAAGTGCAACGAAGGCAATGCCTTTACAGCCGCATTGGCAAAAACACCTAAAGGTGGTAAGTTTAAAGTAGGTGGTAAAGAGTTTACAGACACTAGCGATCTTGAAGAAGGCTTCAAGGAAATGGATGCTTGGTTAGCCAGTCGTGAAAAAGAAAAAGGCACAGGCAAGTTTGATAAAAAAGAACGCACTTTACCAGGCGGAATGAAAGCTACTACCTATACTCGTAAGCATGATGACGAAGAAGATTCCGACGACGAAGAAACAAAATCATCAGAACCAAAACGTCGCGGTCGTCCAAAAGGTAAGGACAAAGGTCCTGAGCGTGTAACATCTAAAGCCTGGAAGCACAAAGGCGAGCGCAAGTCTAAGACTAAAGAAGATTTAGACAGCGATAGTGTTATGATGACACGTCCGAGCAATATGAGTAGCGAAGGTATCGAGCACGGCGAAGATGCAGAATACAACGACGAAGCCGGAATGGCTAAAGATTCATTACATACTATTGTTCGTCATGCTAAAGAACTCGAAAGCGCATTACGTAGTAACGAAAACATGCCTGAATGGGTTCAAGAAAAAATTGGCCAGATCAAAGGCATGATGTCCAGTGTAACAGATTATATCCTAAGCACACACGAACGTGACGTTGAACAAGCAACAGGTCGTGAAGGTATCACCATTGAGCCTGTAGCTGAAAAAGCTGTAAGTCAAGCACAACAAAAGTTTATGGGCATGGCACACGCTATGCAAAAAGGTGAAAAAATTAAAGGCGCAAGCAAAGAGTTAAAGAAAGTTGCCAAGTCAATGAAACCTAGCGACACACATGACTTTGCTGCTACTAAGCACAAGGGGTTGCCTAAGCATGTAGAAGAAGAATCTACTGCTGAGAAGGATGACAAAGCAGAACGTGCCGCCAAAAAAGTTGCCAAAGATATCGAATATGACGAAGGTCATAAAGGCAAAGACGATAACAAGGCAGAACGTGCTGGCAAGAAAGTTAAAAAAGACATCGAATATGATGACAAAAAAGACAAAGAAGAAAAAGTTGATGAAACAACTGTAGCCGGCAGTGTAGCTACAGCAACAACCGGTGGCAAGTCAAGCAAAGGTGGTATGCAATTTGGCAAGGGTGTTTATGAAGGTTACAACAAACAGTTTAACCAAGCACTAACCGAAAGCATTGCAGTTGAATCTACGATGGCTGAGTGCGGTGACGACATGGGACAAGGTATTGTTATCAAAGCCGATGGTGAAGAAGCTGCTAAGTTAATGCAATTATTGAAATTAGCCGGTCTTGAAGGTTGTCCAAGTTGTGGTCGTGCACCATGTGGTTGTGACTCTTTAGAAGAAAACAAGCCAGATTGGCCTACTAATACAGAAACATTAGATGCAGATCCAAACCTACGCACCTATAGCGGCGGAGCAAATGGTCCTAAGTCAACCGGACAAACAACTGTTCCTGTTGTTGCTAGTCAGTTACGTCGTCAGACAAGTATGGAAGAATCAGTAGAGCTTGAGCGCACATTGTTCAAGACCTGGAAAAATTATAAAGGTTAATTAAAATGAGTCAAGCACTAGTATACAATGCTAACATAGCCAACGTAACATGGAATACCGACAAGGCAGAAATAGTTACAACTAGTTCTCCTGCTATATGGAATGTTTATGTAGTAGCTACCGGAAACATGCCTGTAGCTGGTATTGTTGGTGATGTTACTGCTAGTAGTAACGTAATGATCACTCCTAACGCTAGTCAACAACTTGTTGGAGCAACTTTTGCAACTGGCCCTGGAGTAGCAAATACAACTACAGTGGTTAGTGCTATTAATGGACAAAGTATAACTATGAGCGCCAATGCTAGTAGCACAAATGCTCAAGGACAATATACATTAACACTAGGCGATCCTGGTAATATGTATAACAATGCTCCTATTGTTCAACCCAATGGACGTCAACAAGTTTATGTAGGAGCAGGTAACAAACTTACTGTTACATGTAGTTCTACATTTACTGTAAGAGAAATTGGAACTGATAGTTCCGCGACTGCTGGCCACTAATCATGCGAGCTCGAGAGTTCGTAACCGAATCTCAAAGTCAGTTTCACGATTGGCAACTTGGTCCTATGACCGGGATGAAAAAATATCCTGGAATTGATAACAGTAATCCATATCATATGTGGCGTTTTCTTGTAGCGGCAGCCGGAATGCCTAAGAAAGATGAGATTGACGCCACCCTACCCTTATCAAAAGATGGCCCAATAGGACAAAAGTTATCTTCCTTGGCCTATACACAGGCTGATGCGGACATCTTAGATGCTACAGCTCAACATTTAGGAGAAAAGGGTGTTGAAGTTAGTTCTTTGGAATCTACAGAACCTGTAGATACAAATAAATCAAGCCCAATCAAAGCATTCAAAGGCTACGGTAGATGAGAGCACGAGAATTTATCTGTGAGCTTAAAGGCCACAGAGGTAAAGGACGTGCAGCCCCTGCTCACGAATTTGAGAGAGCACATCCTGGCATGGTCGCGCCAGCAGGCCGCGGCGACATGTATATTGGTCGTTACTACGATCACTACCGCGTGTCAAGTCTAGCTGGCATGCATCCAGATGATATCGCCAACGCTGACGAAGTCAGTTTCTTTGGCAATCTTCCTATATTCAGCGGATATACTGAACCCGAGCGTGACAAACTCAAAGTTATTATGAAAAAACTTGGCATGAAACCCAAGGACTACATCAGCACCGGTAGTCACGAACCAGATGACACACATCGAACAAGTCCTGTAAAAGGATTCAAAGGGTATCGCTAATGTGTGTAATTGTAGCCAAATACTTTGATGGAATTGGATGGGCTGGTGCTAAAAATAGAGACCGCAACTATACCCCTGTATTAAGTTTTATTGAATCCAACGAGCATGATATTGGCCGTATGATGATGCACGACGAAATTACAGGCTATAAAGAAGGAATCAATAGTCACGGTATCAGTATACTAAACACTAGCCTTGATGTTTACGACGACGAAGCCGAGGTAGACAAAGGCACCGCTAAAACTAGTCCAGACGGCCGCTATATTGCTGAAGCATTACTTCAAGATAATGTAATTGATGCAGCACGAACAATTATACATCATAAAATGGGCGGTTGCACGATCGTATTTGATCGTGATACAATGGTGTTAATTGAAGCCAGCGATTGGGACGGTCGTAAGCCCTATAAATTTGTAGCAAAGAAAATACCCAAAGATCAAATGGTAGCTAGAACTAATCACGGAATCTGGTTGCCCACAGCAGGATATCAACGTAAACCTACAAACAAAAGCGAAACACTAAGTAGAATCAGCAGTGAGACAAGATTACTGTTGGCTAAAGCTGTAGTAGAAGCGGCTCAAGATCCTGAAGATTTAGTTGACGGTATGTGTCAAGTTTACATAAATGACCCACAACTAAATATAATGCGGACCAGCACAGAGCGAAAGAAAATGCGAACAACCAGTCAACAACTGTGTGTTCCTAACGAGCAAACATTATATTGTCGACCAGTTAGTAGTCATGTAGAATTTGATTTCTGGAACTTAAATCGTCCTGATACTAATGTATGGGTTGAAATATTAAGTAACCGTGCTTTATGGCAGAACACCAAGGGTGATCCACCATTTGGTCAAATGAATATGAAAGATATTTAATGAGAGCAAGAGAATTTGTTGTTGAAGCAAAGTTTGGCAGTGCAGCTGATGTTCCTGCCATGGCTAGCAAACTACCCCAATCTCAGCGTTCAGCCATCAAAGGCGCATTAAGCATGCCAGATATCAGTCATAACAAACAGGGCGGTAGTCCCATGGCGCAATGGCGTTTTGGTATTGCTCTAGCTGGCGCCCCCGACTATCCTACCGAGGCAGCTGGCGCATTTGCCGGAGATCCTATCGTGACTACCTACAGTGATGTAGAGCTTGAAATGGTCAATGCAGCAGCCAAACAAGTTGGCGCCGGTCGAGTAAACAAACTAACAGACAATCGAAGCACAGAAGCTGACTGGGTGCAAAAAACTAGCCCTGTTAAAGGATTCAAAGGTTACCCAAGATGAGAGCTAAAGAATTTATTGTAGAAGTTGCTACAGGACGCACCGGTAGTCTACAACAAGACATTGCTCTAGCCCTACCCGGAGCTTGGAAAATACCTGCATTAAAAAATCAAGATCCATACTTACAATACCGTTTTGGTGTGGCTATTGCTGGTGCTAAAGGTGCTAAACAACGTGCTGAAGATGGCGTTCCGCCATTTGAGAAGGACAATATCTTTGGCGAAAATGAATTTGTAGTAAGTTATGATCCAAAGACTGGCGAATATATTCGAGACGCACTGCAATCCATGGGAATGAGTCCAAGCGATGCTATACAGGTAGCCACTATGGCTAGCGAAGAAATGCCCGATGTAGACAAACGTAGTCCTGTCACAGGATTTAAAGGCTATCCAAGGTAAATATAGGATAAGGAAAAAGAGTATGAAAATCGCCGATATACTTCGCACACTCGCAAACAATTTAGAATCAGAGCATGCTCAGGGCGGAACTCCTGACCCACGTTTACAAAATCCAGCCGAGTTAGTTGGAGTTGATTCCAAGGGCAGTCCAAACGGAACTACAGCAAGTGGCAACGATAAAGAACCTAAAGATTTATTCCTTCCACCATTACAACAAAAACAAGAGCTATTGAAAAAAGCAGTTGGAGTAGACAACGTATATGACGACGGTCCACCAGCTGATCCAAGCGACGAAAACGCAGAAGCACCCACACCGGAAGAAGAAGATCTGTTAGATAAGATCAAACGTATGGCCGGTGTTCCTGTGGCCGCTATTCAAGAACTTAGCAATGACAGTTTCTTAGACGATTAAGGGGCTCGACTATGAGCTTCATTCAAAACCTATTCACAAGCCGAGATAATAATGCTAATGCCGCCAGTTATGTAGGCCAGCAAGATCGTATTTGGTGGGATCCGGTAACCAATGGATTTTATTATAGTGACGGCAACACCCCGGGTGGTATAGCCATTGCCGGCGGCGGTGGCGGCGGTGGAGTAACACAAAGTAGTAGTCCGCCTGTAGATCCAACTTCTAATACATTGTGGTGGGACGAAGTTAGCGGCCGTTTGTATATTTGGTATACTGATATCAACGGCAGCCAGTGGGTTGATGCAGCCCCGGCAGGTATTCCAGCAGGAAATGTTACATTAACTGGAATACTTGGAGCACCACAACAAACTAAATTATCCAACGATGTAGGTAATGTAGGACAAATTTGTTGGGATGCCGATTACATTTATGTTTGCACAGCAACAAACACATGGAAAAGAAGTCCACTAACCGGCGGATATTAAAATAAATAATAGTATCTTATAACCCAAAAGGAGTTTCAAATGAAAAAGTTTTTAATTGGGCTTGCAATTGCCCTGGCAACATCTTCTGCGTTTGCTTGGACACAGCGAGCACCATTTCCGGTAGCACAATGTCAAGCACACGCACCTTATGGTTTTCCACAGAGTGCTAAACCAGTTCAGCCGTTGTGCCAACAAGCATATCTAGTAGGCTACGATGCAGCTGCTAAGTTACCAGAATTTGTTATGTATGAATTGCTTCCACCTAATGCGTTGGGTTGTGTAGCTCGCACTAACGCATTTGCCGCTAACCAGTTTATTCAAAATGGTGCTACACCACAAGACTACGCTGGCACAGGCTACGACAAAGGACACATGGCTCCAGACGGTGACTTATCATGGGATACACAGGTTGAATTTGAAAGTTTCCTAATGACCAACATGAGCCCACAAGCTGGCTCACTAAACCGTGGTATCTGGAAGCTATTAGAGACTAGTGTTCGCGGCTGGGCAGTTCAACGTAACCAATCATATACTGTCATTGCTGGTGGCTTGTATGGCCCAGGTGATAAGACAATTGGTAAAGGTGTTGTTGTTCCACACGGCTTCTATAAGATTGTTATCAACAACCAAACTAAAGAATATGCTGGGTGGGGCTTTCCACATACGGCACCATATCCTAATTTAGGTAATGACCTAACCAAGTTCCGTGTTCCTGTTGCTACTATTATGGCCGATGCTGGCGTTAAGTATGCATTGCCACCAGGTGGCGTAGAACTACAGCCAGGTAAAGAGTGGCCTGTGAACTTTGGCGCACTAACAAACGCTAAACGTGCCAAATGTGGTGCTAATGCGTCAGACGATTAAAGTTTGACAATATCAAACAGCTCATAATTACAGTATGAGCAATTTCTCGTGTGCGGCCCCCTGGAGGGGCTTGCACATTAATCCACAAGGCAGTATTAAAACTTGCTGTGCAGGCGATCCAAATATGTTAGGGAATTTAAACTCCCAAACTATAGAGGATGTTCTGCATGGCCCTGTCCTACAAGAAATTAGACAAACACTACGCCAAGGGCGGCCGCACGAACAGTATTGCCATAACTGTATTCAAGCTGAACGTCACGGACGCAGTGAACGCGATTGGCACAATCGATTAAATCCAGAATTTAATGCAGGCCAAGCATCTGACGCTGAACACACCCCAGTGTTAATAGATATACGTTGGAACACCACTTGTAATTTTAGTTGCAACTATTGTAACGAACACAGTAGCAGTCAATGGGCTGGATTAAAACAATTGTCAGTGCAGTCAGGAACACGCCCATACTATGAACAAGTATGTGAATATATTAAACAACGGCAAGGGTCGATTAAAAAAGTAGCCCTGATCGGTGGCGAGCCGTTATTACTAAAAGAAAATGAACGTTTATTAGATGTTATTCCTGCGGACTGTCAAATTGATGTTATAACTAATCTTGGAGTTGACTTATCAAACAATCGTATATTTGATCAACTGACTAGCCGCACTAATGTAGGATGGAATGTAAGCCTTGATAACACGGGAGCCAGATTTGAATATGTCAGGCACGGTGGAAGTTGGTCGTTAATTGAAAAAAATATTAAAAAAATTAAAGCATGCGAAGGACACAGAATAGGAATACATCCGTTATATAACATTTACAATGCTACTAGACTAACAGAACTAATTGACTGGGCTAAAGAACAACAAGTATCGATGCATTGGCAAAGTTTATATCACCCAGCATGTTTAGATCCCTTACAGTTAGGCTCTGAAATACAACACCAAGCCGTAGCAGAACTAGAACAAGTATTACAACGCATTGATTTAACACCAAGTGAACGTGGATTTTTACAACAAGCTCGTGCAAACTATAATAATGATAGAACTCAAATTTTACTTCCAGAATTAATCAAACACATCACGGAAATTGAAAGTAAATATCATACAACAACTTATGGTCAATTTAATCAATTATGGCCTGAGCTAGCGAGCATATTATGAGTCAGACTGAATCAACACTAGTCAAAACCCCTTACAAAAATACTACTTTTACTGAACAACAGTTAGAAGAGTTTGTAAAGTGTGCCGACCCTGTAACTGGTCCACAGTATTTTATGGACAACTTCTTTTACATACAACATCCTACCAAGGGTAAGATGCTGTATCATCCATTTGACTATCAAAAGCGATTAATTGATACCTATCACAATTATCGATATTCGATATCAATGATGCCTCGACAAACGGGTAAGTCTACCAGTGCCGCTGGATACTTGTTATGGGTGGCTATGTTTCATCCAGACTCTACAATCCTTATTGCTGCACACAAATACACTGGCTCACAAGAGATTATGCAACGTATTCGTTATGCCTATGAGCTGTGTCCAGATCATATCAGAGCCGGAGTTACCAGTTACAACAAAGGCAACTTGGATTTTGAAAATGGATCGCGTATAGTTTCAACTACAACAACAGAAAACACAGGACGTGGTATGAGTATATCCTTACTATACTGTGACGAGTTTGCATTCGTAAGACCCGGTATTGCCAAAGAGTTCTGGACTAGTATCAGCCCTACACTGGCTACAGGTGGTAAGGCAATTATTACATCAACTCCAAACTCAGACGAAGATCAGTTTGCCCTACTATGGAAAGGTGCTCTTAAGTGTGAAGATGCCTACGGCAATCCCACCGAAGTAGGCATTAATGGATTTAGAGCCTACCGTAGTTATTGGAACGAGCACCCAGACCGTGATGAAAAATGGGCCGAAGAACAACGAGCACAGTTAGGCGATGATCGTTTTCGACGTGAAATGGGCTGTGAATTCATTATTAACGATGAAACACTGATTGCTCCTGCTAAGTTAATTGATCTGCAAGGACATGAGCCCTTATATAAGACCGGACAGGTGCGTTGGTATCAGCGTCCTAAAGAAGGCAGAACTTATGTAGTATCTTTAGATCCTAGTCTAGGAACAGGTGGCGATGCAGCTGCTATACAAGTTTTTGAAGCTAACACTACCGAACAAGTAGCTGAATGGCGACATAATCGAACGACCATTCCGGAGCAGGTTAGAATTCTAGCTGACATTTGTGCTCATATTAACGAAACAGTTAAAAATCCTGAGAGTATCTACTACAGTATAGAAAACAATACCATTGGCGAAGCTGCCTTGATCAGTATTGCAGAATATGGCGAAGAAAATATACAAGGATATTTCCTCAGTGA